>Ga0207907_100011_pt1 | contig 242502 bp, 199 predicted proteins | sample LinPmetageLP52_FD_184062 | JGI IMG/M metagenome (GOLD analysis project Ga0207907, IMG submission 184062) | Marine viral communities from the Subarctic Pacific Ocean - LP-52 (SPAdes) | ecosystem: Environmental > Aquatic > Marine > Oceanic | place: Pacific Ocean | collected 2011-08-26
ATATTGGCGAAATAACAAGGCCGATAGTGGATGATTAGGCTCCAAGCTGAAAGTAAACCACCTCCGCAGCCATTTATTGGTGTGGTCTACAGAGGATTATGTCTTTTTAGAGGGGAAAATCCCTAGAACCCCTATTTGATATTTCAACCACGGTAGCGGCTATATCAGTAAGTTTTTTATGCTCATTCATGGCCTGCTTTTGTAGTTTTCGGTACGCATCATTTTCATTTAATTGAAATTGCTGCATTAGAATGAGCTTGGCTCTATCCACTAACTTGTGCTCGGTGATGGCGCGTTTAGCTTCTTCTAACTCACGGCTCATGTCTTCAATATACTGAGCTTGTCCTCGCAATAAATCGTAAAATGAGCGGTGTGCAGACAGGGTTTGTGTTTGTTCGCTAATATCAGTGTTTTTACTCGAACCCGTCATATCATGCTGTTGTAATGAGAGATCACTGTCTTCCACTAAACCTGGCATGCTAGGGTCGAATAGCATTGTGAGGGGGGAGCCATCTTGTGCGTGTTCATCGGTAAAGCTTTCAATTAACCGCTGATGGTTTTTCATTTCATGATGCGCATTGTTTACTTTCGTATGCGCTTCTTTCGTTAAGCTGTCGGTTAGTTTATTTTCAATTTCTTGCATGGCATCAATACGTCGAGTGGCCACATCGAACCAGACTTCACTAATTTCAGCCGCAATGGGGCTGCCATCAGCAAGTTGTGCAATCATCTTGCGTAATTGATTAATATCGTGTGCGGCAGGGCTGCCATCTAAAAGCTCATAAGCCTCTTTATGGCAGGTGCGGGCGAATTCATTAAACACGGCAAAGTGATGCTGCTGGGCGTGTTGTAGTGCGCTGAGCTTGTCACACAAGCGCTTGTCAAAATGCGTCTCTGCAAAGCCAATAGCCCCCCATGCACGTTCTTGCCCCGCATATTCTTTCCCCTGCATAAAGTTAAATAGTGCAACTAAAAGGCGGGTAATGACGGGATCGCTCGCAATATCTGCCGCTTCAAAAATTACAGTAAGTAACCCTGCCACTAAGCGGCAATAAGCGCGGGTGGAATCTAAGGGTGAAAGGGTCAGGTTTTTCGCTTGTTCACGAAGTACGGGCAGGTAATCAATGCCTTGAAGGGCTAAAGTAATGCTGCTTAACAATCGAGGGTTAGCCGTGTCATGGCTATCGGTTAAATACAGTGATTTAAGTTGGCTGCGTAACATCGACTCTGCTTCACAGCTTGCTTCAATATGGGTGGCACGTTGCCCTGCAAACCTATCGCCTTTAGACGCTAAATAAATGTTGGTGGCGCCACGTTCTCGCTGCAGAGCATGCACCATATTTCGAACGGAAATAACAATGCGGCAGTTGCTGGATAGCTGCTCAAGCACCGTAATTTCAGCTCGTTTCGCGGCAAGCAAGAAGCGCTTAGTAGCATCGCTATAATGCGTAGCGGCCGTTATTTCATGGTTTGTTTGCATGATACGTTATGGAATTAGCGAACTTAGGGAATACTTTATAAAAGCAATGCGTATGCCTTAACGTACTACTCTTGAATATGTTTATCTAAGCTTTTGTTTTTGTTTGTTTATTTATTTTAATGGGGGATGGTGAAGGTGGGTTTTTGAGCAAGCATCTATAACCAGTATTGCGCGTACCACGGTTTATGCTCAATAACGGTGCAAGTTAAGAGGCGCTTAACCTTGCACCTACTTCGATATTACGTGCTTACTACGCTCTTACAACTCGAAGAAACCAGCCGACAAAAATAGAAATAAGAAGCCCGAAGAAAGACATCAACGCAGTAATCATCAATAATTTGCCTGAAAAGTCAGGGTCTTCACCGGCTTCCGTCATTAGCATGCCGGATGCTTTGAAGATAAATAATGCGGCAATAGAAAATAGCAAAATGACTGCAGTAGACATCAGTGTAGATTTCCAAAAGGTTTTTGGAAATGCCCAATGAATAGCGCCGGCCACTAGCACGCATAAAATAGTGAGTAAATAAGGGACCACTTCCACTCCTTATCGGTAGGTCAAATACACCTCATTGCCAAAAGTATCAGTAACCTAGATTGAAAAATTAGTGTGAATACAACTGAGAGCGTCAATGACAATAAGCGACGAATCAATTGTTAGGAAAAAACTAAGCTTATTACGATGCCATGGAAAGCCAGCCTTGTCAGCTTAAAATCCTCTGTACGATTAACATTCTATTAAAAGATTTTAAGCATTAATGGTGGTAGAATCGCACACAAAATTTGTGTATGACAGTGATTTACAGTATTCACAGCTGTACTGTTAACGCACGCCCCCTAAAACCTCTAGACTCCTGAGAAAACATGTTTGATTTAATTACTAATCGAGATAGTAATGTAAAAAATGACGTGCTTTCTGGTATTACCGTTGCACTTGCACTGGTACCAGAAGCGGTTGCTTTTGCATTTGTTGCTGGTGTTGAACCCATGATTGGGTTGTATGCCGCCTTTATGATGGGACTTATCACGTCGGCCATTGGCGGGCGTCCAGGAATGATTTCTGGTGCGACAGGTGCGATGGCCGTGGTTATGGTGGCTCTAGTAGCACAGCATGGTGTTCAATATCTGTTTGCCGCTGTTATTTTAGCCGGCCTACTGCAAATACTCTGCGGCATATTCAAGCTTGGTAAGTTTATCCGATTGGTGCCTTACCCTGTTATGCTCGGCTTTGTAAACGGCTTAGCGATTGTTATTTTCCTTGCTCAGCTAGGGCAGTTTAAAGTGGTTAATGCGTTTGGTCAGCTGGAGTGGATGCAAGGAACCATGTTGTACTGGATGCTTGGATTGGTTGCACTGACGATGGCGATTATCTACTTACTGCCTAAGTTAACCACGGCGGTACCGGCGTCTTTGGTGGCTATTGTTACAGTAACGGCTATGGTACACGGTCTTGATTTAGAAGCGCGTACAGTAATCGATTTCGTGCGTGATTTATTACCTGAAGCGCAAAAAGCCACTGCTACACTTGCCGGTGAGTTGCCTACGTTTGCTATCCCTATGGTGCCATTTACCTGGGAAACAGTGATGATTGTTCTGCCTACTTCAATCATTTTATGTTTGGTTGGTTTGATTGAGTCATTACTGACCTTATCACTTATTGATGAAATGACAGATACCCGCGGCCGTGGCAATAAAGAATGTGTTGGTCAGGGTGTGGCAAACACAGTGAATGGCTTTTTCGGCGGCATGGGCGGTTGTGCCATGATTGGACAAAGCATGATCAACATTAACTCTGGTGGTCGTGGACGTTTATCAGGAATTACTGCTGCATTGGTACTTCTCGCCTTTATCCTTTTCGCTGCACCATTAATTGAAATGATCCCGCTAGCGGCATTAGTTGGCGTAATGTTCGTGGTGGTTATCGCTACCTTTGAATGGGCATCGTTCCGCATTATTCGTGGTGTAAACAAAGAAGACGCTTTTGTTCTGTTCTTAGTCACCGCGGTAACGGTCATAGCTGATTTAGCGATTGCCGTTGTGGTGGGTGTTATCGTTTCTGCCTTGGTATTTGCATGGAAGCATGCACGCCATATTGAGGTTAAAAGTCACATCGATAGTGATGATTGGAAAGTCTATGATTTAGAAGGGCCACTGTTCTTCGGCTCTGTAAGTCATTTCAAAGACTTATTTGATATTGCCAATGACCCAGAGCATGTGGTTATCGACTTTAAAGAATCGCGAATTTGGGATTCATCAGGTATAGATGCCTTAGATACGTTAGCTGATAAATACGAACAACAAGGCAAAAAACTGCATATTCGTCATATTAGTGATGAGTGTCGCAACTTATTGCGTAAAGCTGATAAGTTCGTAGAAATTAACGTGAATGAAGATCCACGTTATCGTGTTGCTACCGATAAGCTAGCTTAACCGCTGCTGGTTTTCGCTGTGGTGTTGCTACTGAGGCGGATTACCACTACGAGAGAGCATGATAGAGCACTTAGATGCACCAAATGAAATCGCAAATGCTTTTGTTTGGTGCAAATTAAGGTGGTTCGAAAAGCCTGTTTTTTGAATAAATCTTTATAAAACAGGCTGGTAATGACATGGCACTAATATTGGATATACTTTATTGTGTGAAAAATTGTGTGTGTATGTTTAGAGCAACCTAGCTCATAAAAATTTGATAGCTATGATCACTCGTAGCGCTTGATAGGCAACGAAGCCCGCAACAACGAAAGTTGGTGCGGGCTTTTTTTTGTCCCGAATAAAGGGGAGAGACCATGACATCTTTGGCATCTAAAACGCGAATTCTCGTCGTTGGTAACGGAATGGTAGGGCACCATTTTGTTGAACAGCTTCATCAAAGCAGCGATAACGTTGACATCACCGTACTGTGCGGTGAGTCGAGACTGGCCTACGATAGAGTACATTTGTCCTCTTACTTTAGTGGTGCTAGCGCAGACGACTTAGCCCTAACAACCGCTGATGTATATCGTGAGTGGGGCGTTAATGTGGTAACGAACGCTATAGTGACTGACTTGCTGCGCGACGAAAAAAAGGCGTTAACGGAAGATGGTCAGGTTTTTCCTTACGATAAGTTGGTACTGGCCACTGGCTCTTACCCGTTCGTTCCGCCTATCCCAGGAAACGATCAAGAGCACTGTTTAGTGTATCGCACTATTGATGACCTGATTGCGATTGAGAATTCTGCCCGCGAAAGCAAAGTGGGTGTGGTAGTGGGTGGCGGTTTATTAGGGCTTGAAGCGGCAAACGCGTTAAAAGAAGCGGGCCTTGAAACTCACGTGGTGGAATTTGCGCCTCAGCTTATGGCCGTGCAGTTAGACGAAACCGGCGGTGACGTACTTCGCAGTAAAATTGAATCGTTAGGGGTAACCGTACATACCCAGAAAGCAACACAGGTTATCGAAGCTGGTGAACAATCACGCTATCGCATGGTATTTGCTGACGGTACTTTTCTTGAAACCGATATGGTGCTGTTTTCAGCGGGTATTCGCCCATCAGATCAACTCGCCAGAAAATCCATGCTAGCCCTTGGTGAGCGTGGCGGTATTGTCGTTGATGATAATTGTTTAACGTCCGACCCTGATATTTTCGCCGTGGGTGAATGTGCGCTGTGGCAAAACCGCATATTTGGTTTGGTTGCGCCAGGTTACACCATGGCTCGTGCCGCAGTAAGTGCACTAACAGGTGGTGATACCGTATTCACCGGCGCCGACATGAGCACAAAGCTTAAGTTGATGGGCGTGGAAGTGGGCTCTATTGGTGACGCGCATGAGCGCATCACTGGCGCACAAAGCTACACCTACTTTAATCAGCCAGAAGGCGTGTACAAGAAGTTGGTGGTAGATGAAAGCCAACAAAAAGTGTTAGGTGCCGTGTTAGTTGGTGATACCAGCGATTACGATACCTTGTTGCAATACGCCTTAAACGGAATCGATTTACCGGAAAATCCTGAAACCCTTATTTTGCCAAGTGCAGGTGCTGCGCCAGCTTTAGGGGCTGATGCATTGCCAGATACCGCCACAATTTGCTCTTGTCACAACGTGGCTAAAAGCGACATCGTATCGGCTATTGATGAAGGCTGTTGTAGCCTTAGCGATGTCAAAAGTTGCACAAAAGCCAGCACGGGTTGTGGTGGGTGTACTGCACTGTTGAAAAACGTGGTTGATAGCGAGCTTGAAAAGCGCGGAGTTGAAGTCTCGAAAGCCATTTGTGAGCATTTCAATCATACCCGCCAAGAGCTTTTCCATATTGTAAAAGTGAACGGTATTACCTCTTTTGACGAGTTACTCGAAAAGCATGGCACTGGTCTTGGCTGTGAAATATGTAAGCCAGCAGCAGGCTCTATTTTAGCGTCTGTGTATAACGATTACGTACTTAAACAAGAGCATTTACCCCTGCAAGATACCAACGATATCTATCTTGGAAACATGCAAAAAGACGGCACTTACTCTGTGGTTCCTCGTGTGGCGGGAGGTGAAATTACGCCAGAGAAGCTTATTTTGTTAGGCGAAGTTGCTAAGAAATACAGCCTGTATACCAAAATCACTGGCGGTCAGCGAATTGATTTATTTGGCGCGCGGGTCGATCAACTTCCTGATATTTGGGAAGCCCTTGTCGAAGGCGGCTTTGAAACTGGGCACGCATACGCTAAAGCCCTTCGAACGGTGAAGTCGTGTGTGGGCAGCACATGGTGTCGTTACGGGGTGCAAGACTCGGTGAAAACCGCCATCGATTTAGAGAACCGTTATAAAGGCCTTCGCGCACCGCACAAAATTAAATTTGGCGTGTCTGGCTGTACGCGGGAATGTGCAGAAGCACAAAGCAAAGATATTGGCGTTATTGCTACCGAAAATGGCTGGAACTTATATGTGTGCGGAAACGGCGGTATGAAGCCTCGTCACGCCGATTTATTCGCTACCGATTTAGATACGGAAACACTGGTTAAATACATCGACCGCGTATTGATGTTTTATGTGCGCACCGCTGACAGGTTGCAACGTACATCGGTATGGATGGACAACTTAGAAGGGGGCTTAGCTTACTTGCAAGATGTTGTCATGAATGACTCGCTAAATATTAACGCGGATTTAGAAGCCCAAATGGAAACCGTGGTTGGGGCGTATCAATGTGAGTGGAAAACCACGCTTGAAAGCGAAGCATCGCGTAAACGTTTCCGTCAATTCGTTAACACAGATGGCACCGACACAAACATTCAGTTTGTTTCTGAGCGAGGTCAAGTTAGGCCTGCCACTGAATTAGAGAAATCTAAAGGTGCCGACAACCTCATTGCGGTTGACGTAATTTAATAAGGAATAAACTGATGACAGCAAATACAGAAGCAGCGCCCCTTTGGCATGATGTATGTGGCATTGATGACGTGGTAACAAACAGCGGTGTTTGTGCACTTGTAGAAGGTCAGCAAGTGGCACTGTTTAGTGTGATGAAAGGTGGTGAGCAATTCCTTTACGCCATTAGCAACTGGGACCCTATCGGTAAGGCAAACGTGCTATATCGCGGCCTTATAGGTTCTATAGCTGATGATGTCGTGGTGGCATCGCCCCTTTATAAAGAGCACTACGTGTTGGCCACAGGCAAGTGTATTGAACGTGATGACGTAAGCGTAGTGGCGTATGACGTGAAAGTGGAAGGTGAGCGAATACTCGTTGCTGTCTAACCCACTTTTCTATGTTGTTTTTGTTTATTAAGAGAGTTTATCCATGAATATGGCTACACCAAAAACCACTATGCTGGAACCACGACTACGGCAAAAGCAAAGCACCTGTCCTTATTGTGGTGTGGGTTGTGGTGTAGATATTAGTTGCAACGTTAGCGGGCGTACAGCCTCCCTGGACAAGGTTACTGGTACGCCCGAGCATCCGGCCAATTATGGTCGTCTGTGTGTAAAAGGCACAAACCTGCTCGAAACAAACGATCTTAGCGGCCGTTTGCTTCACCCAACCATGGCAGGTGCAAAGGTAGATTGGGACACGGCTACCCGCGCGGTGGCTGATAAAATCACCCAGACTATTGCTGAACATGGGCCGGATGCCGTTGCGTTTTATGTGTCAGGGCAACTACTGACCGAAGATTATTATGTTGCTAATAAGCTCATGAAAGGGTTTATTGGCAGCGCCAATATAGACACGAACTCACGGCTTTGTATGTCTTCTGCCGTTGCAGGTTATAAACGCGCATTTGGCGAAGACGTGGTGCCTTGTGATTACACCGATTTAGAATGTACCTCACTATTGGTGCTTACAGGCAGCAACACCGCGTGGGCACACCCCGTATTATTCCAGCGCATTCAAAGGGCTAAGCTGCGCAATCCTGATATGAAGGTGGTGGTAATTGACCCGCGAGAAACTGAGACCTGCACAATTGCAGACTTACATTTACCGCTAAAAGCAGGCAGCGACGTTGCGTTGTTTAATGGGTTACTTCAATTTGCTCACAACAATGGGGCAATAGATGAAGCTGCGATTGGTGAGTTTACCCAAGGATTGAATGACGCCATCACAAGCGCTAACACTATATATGCAAAAGACGTGGCTAGCCTGTGCGGTTTAAATGAGGCGGATTTAACCACCTTTTATGATTGGTTTATCAATGCCGACACTGCAATTACTTTCTATTCTATGGGGGTTAACCAATCTTCAGCAGGGGTAGATAAAGCCAACGCGATAATTAATTGTCATCTTGCATTAGATTCTATCGGCAAGCCAGGTTGCGGTCCTTTTTCTATAACTGGTCAGCCAAATGCAATGGGGGGCAGGGAAGTGGGGGGCTTAGCCAATATGCTAGCGGCCCATTGTGATATTGAAAACCCTGATCACCGTGAAAATGTAAAAGCGTTTTGGCAATCTCCGGCTATGCCAGAGCAAGGCGGATTAAAAGCAGTTGATTTGTTTTCAGCTATGGATGCGGGACAAATCAAGTTTGTGTGGATAATGGGCACGAACCCTGTAGTGAGTATGCCTTATCGGGAGCAAGTTGAATCGGCGCTTAAAAAATGCGATATGGTGGTGGTGTCAGATATTGTACAAAGTAACGATACCCTTGCCTTTGCTGATATTGCATTGCCTGCAACAGGATGGTCTGAAAAAGACGGTACTGTAACGAATTCCGAGCGCAGAATTTCCCGTCAACGAGGCATCATGCCGCCTCCAGGTGAAGCCAAACATGATTGGCAAATCATGTGTGATGTAGCCGATAAAATGGGCTTTGCCAGCGAGTTTTCTTACTCTCACCCTAGCGAAATATTTGATGAACATGCCCGTTTGACCGCATACAAAAACGACGGCGCGCGATTGCTCAATCTTGCCCCTTTAACCGGGAAGTCTCAGGCTCAATATGATGCAATGGCGCCTGTGCAATGGCCACTTATTACCAACAGCGACCAGACACTTGCACCTGTTCGCCCCTTTTATAACAAAGTGTTTTCTACCCCGTCGGGCAAAGCAAATTTTGTTGCAGTGCGATTCTTACCTCCCACTCAAGTTACCTCGAATGCATTTCCTTTTGTGCTTAATAGTGGGCGAATGCGTGATCAGTGGCACACCATGACACGAACAGGCAAAGCGCCGGTACTCCATGCTCATACTGACCACGCTAATGTTTATATTCATCCCGAAGATGCAAAAGCATTGGGTGTTTCAACGAACGACTATGTCACGCTTAGCAGTAAAGTGAGCGGCGAAACACCCTGTATTTTCCCTGTGCAAATTGATAAACGTCAGCGCCAAGGCGATGTATTCGTCCCTATTCATTGGTCTGGGGAGTGGGGTTCGCACAGTAAGTTGGCAAAACTTTATGCGCCCGCGACCGACCCTATTTCAGGGCAGCCAGAACTTAAGCATGGTGCGGTATCGATTACGCCCCTCAACTTTTCAAGCTACGGAAAGCTCTATATTAGTGATGACGTTCAAGCGGCACATGGCGAATGGGATATCGTAAAGGTGCTGAACGAGGTAGTGGAAAGCAATAACGGCTACTGGGCTAAATATTTAATTGATAATGGGCTGGGCGTATCTATTGCCAGCCAACTTGAATCGCAAGCGGTAATAAAAGGGTTGCTAGAAAAACTACCTAAAAATTGGGTGTGCTATCAACACAAAACCGCCGACAGCCAAGTGCTTATTTGTACATATGAAGATTCGTTTTGTTTTATGGCGTTTTTTGGTGTGCAAAGCCCCAGTACGAAGCCAAAGTATGATGTGCCAAATTCATGGGTAGACAGTGCATTAACGCAAAGTTTCAACCCTGAAAAACTGGCTAACTTTTTACGTTGTGACGTTGACGAAGAATTTTTAAATGGCCCTGTGGTTTGCAGCTGTTTTTCTGTAAGGGAAAAAACCATTAGCAAAGCAATAGTAGACGGGTGCTCATCAGTTTCTGCATTGGGCGATACGTTAAAGTGCGGCACAAACTGCGGCTCCTGCAAACCGGCTTTAGCAACATTAATTAACGAACATGCTACCACAGTAGAAGACGTCGCTCGTGAAAGTTAACACCAAGCGGGTGGCTGATAAGAAAGCTACGCAGATTACTATCAAGAATGCTACTGGCATAGCATTTTGCATGAACGTGACTAACACAAGAGCGACGACGAACCTTGCTCTGGAGAGATTATCATGAACACTTTGTTTAACACCTTTGGGCTGTTGTTTCGCGATGCATTATCGCAACCTGCTCGTCACTCTACATCAGGTTTTTTAAGTGGATGGTTAGGCAACGGAAAAAGCGCGCCACGTAGCAAAAAAGAGGGCAAAGTGTACATTGTTGGGGCTGGCCCAGGCGATGTTGAATTACTCACCCTTAAGGCGCTTAGATTAATCAAACAAGCTGATATTGTTTTGTTTGACGCATTAGTGGGCAAAGATGTTATTGCTGAAATTCCCCGTCATGTGAAACGTGAATATGTGGGTAAACGCTGTGGTCAGCACAGTATGAAGCAGCAAGAGATTAGCGCGAAGGTGGTTGAGCTAGCGAAGGCCGGTCATTGTGTGGTGCGACTTAAAGGTGGCGACCCTGCGTTGTTTGCTAGAACTTGCGAAGAAACCATGGCACTGACAGAAGCAAATATTCCTTTTGCTATTGTACCTGGCATTACGGCGGCCTCAGGCATGTCTGCTTACACAGGTATCCCGCTAACGGATAGACGCTGTGCGCAGTCAGTAAGTTTTATTACTGCCCATTTTCAAAATCCTGAAGCATGGCCCGATATGCCCCAGTTGGCAAAAAACGTAGCCTCTCAAACCGTGGTGGTTTACATGGGATTAAGTCGTTTATCTACGTTATGTGAAGAGCTAAAGAAACAAGGTATTGCAGATGATTGGCCTGTTGCCGCGGTAGAAAATGCTACAAGTCCTCAGCAACGTGTTATTGAAGGTACCTTGAGTTCAATTAGTGAGCAGGTATCTCATGCGAATGTTAGTGGTCCTACGTTACTTATTTTTGGAAAGGTGGTAGAGTCACGACAACTCGTCAATACATCACTTTTACACAATAAGCAGCATGTCTCAGCAATTTAGCAACTATATAAAAATCATCGGCAAGGGCCAAAAAGGGGGGCGCAGTCTTACCCGCCAAGAAGCTTACGAGTCTATGAAGATGGTTTTGTCTAATCAGGTTACCGGCGATCAACGTGGTGCGTTTTTAATGCTCTTGCGTACGCGAGAAGAAACCCCAGAAGAAGTCATTGGGTTTATTGATGCATGCCGTGAATTACTAGAACCTGAACTTGCTAACTTAACACCCACGTTAGATGTGGGCTGTTATGCCGGTAAGCGCCGCCAGTTACCCTGGTATCTGTTATCGTGCGCGGTACTGGCTAAAAATAATTACACCATTATGCTACACGGCGCCCATGAGCCAGGCTCTGGTCGGTTATACGCTAGCAAAGCTTTACCTGCTTTGGGGCTTGAAGAAGTAAATAGTATTGCCGATGCCTCTCGCCAAATGGGTGAGTTTGGTGTTACCTACCTCGACCTGTCGCACTTATTGCCAGCGCTTAATACCATCATAAAATTACGTGAAGTATTTGGGTTACGCTCATGTGCAAATACCTTGGCGCGCTTGCTGAACCCGACGTCAGCTCCCTATTGTGTGCAGGGTGTCTATCACATGCACCTTGATCATAAACATTGTCGTGTGAATGAAAGTTTTCCTGCGTTCGAAGCGCTGTGCTTTCGAGGCGATGGAGGAGATCCGGAAGTAAACAGTGAACGAAAAACCGAACTCTATGTCACGCGCAATGGAAGTACCGAAGAAATTATTCTTCCAGAGTTGACAGAAAAAATGGCCCTCAAAGATACGCAAATGAACGTGAACGATATGCTCGCGGTTTGGCGAGGTGAGACTTCGCATCTTTATGGGGAACAAGCCATTCACGCAACCCTAGTGAGTTACCTTATCTTACTTGAAGGGTATGACGTAGATGAAGCGAATACGCTTGCCACACAAATGTGGGCAAAACGAGATAAAACCGCGTTACCCTTCACTCAGTATTAGGCCATTTGAAGTTAATGCTGTTGTCTTAGAATCAAATTATTTCCAAATTCTTCTAATAATTAAGTAACTTGTAAATCCTCTGCTATCTTTAGATCAGCCAAGTAAGGCAATAACGACTTTGCATCCTCGCTTGCTCTCATAAACGTTATGGGAAGTTTGTGTGAGCGAGATGCTATGCCCGAACGTCGAGGAGCACGGGATGTTTTTTAAGAATAAGCAATTGTTAGAAGAAGTAGAGCGTTTACGCAAAGATGTTGAATCGTTTCATACAGTGGAAAGTGAACTTAGGGCTGAAATGCTTTATGTCGAATTGGATAGAAACGGCAAAATCAGTAGAGTGAACGACAGCTTTTCAGATGCAATAGATTTTTCATCTAATGCACTTGATGGAAAAACCATGGATAGCCTCATTCCTCAGGGAGTGATGGGGCAGTCCGCCACGAAAGAGTTTATTGCCGCGATTAAGCAAGCACAGCATTGGCACGGTGCGATAAACCTTGCTAATGCTAATGGTGAAGACCGCTGGTTCAGAGGTATATTGCAGCCAATTACTAACGAATCCGGTGGTGTAGAACGCATCGCGCTGTACATGGCAGAGCAAACCAAAAATATTAATAAAAGTCGTGAAATGAACGATATGCTGGCTGCATTAAACCGTTCCATCGCGGTAATTGAGTTTGATCTGACAGGCAAAATTCTTAAAGCCAATGACAACTTTTTATCTACGATGGGCTACTCATTAGAGCAAATTCTTGGAAAGCATCACAAAATATTTTGCCCAGCAGATGAAGTCGACACACCAGAGTATCGACAATTTTGGAGTGACCTATCGCAAGGGAAAATGTTTTCAGACCGTTTTAAGCGGGTAGATAGTCGAGGCAATGATGTATGGTTGGAAGCCTCCTACAACCCTATTAGGAACGATCAAGGCGTGCTTTATAAGGTCGTTAAATTTGCTACAGCGATCACAGAACAAATGCAAAGAGAGTTTGCTATTTCTGAGGCCGCTAATGTTGCTTTCAATATATCGGAAGGTACGGGAGAGCAAGCCCAAAAAGGTAAAGAGGTAGTGGGTAGTATGGTGCGAATTATGGGGGAGCTCACTTCGCAGATGGGAACAGCTAGCGAGGGGATTCGCGAACTCGACGAACAGTCGCAAAAAGTGGCTGATTTAGTTAAAAGCATCAGTGGTATTGCCGATCAGACCAACTTACTGGCGTTGAATGCGGCAATTGAAGCCGCCAGAGCGGGCGACCAAGGAAGAGGCTTTGCCGTTGTTGCTGATGAAGTGCGCCAACTTGCGTCAAGAACCAGTACTGCCACTGAAGAAATTGTCAGTGTGGTAAATGAAAACAGAAAGCTTACCGAAAATGCGGTGCAACTTATTGAAGCGGGCCAGGAAAAAGCGAGAGAAGCGCTTGAGTACTCGACTGAGTCGGGCAAAGTCATGAACGAAATTCAAAATGGCTCCTCAGAAGTCGTAAACGCCATTGGTCAATTCACCCAACGGCTGTAAAGCCTGAAACGATAAATAAAGCACTGAGGGGGAGTGTGGTGTCTCCCTCGTGTTTCTATTCTCCTTCCCGCTGTGCATCAACCATCCCTATGCCGTGCATCGAACACTTCTAGTGCAATAAACGCACTGTTATTGTTCAGGCAAAAGAATGATTACCATTTGTGTTTTTGCTAAATCCTATTATTTCAGTGTGTTAGGGTTTTGGCACGAACTCTGCTTTATTAATGGCAGTTATACTATGAAGCAATACCAAAACAAAAAAGTACATTGAGTACTGGTAGCAACAACTAACACCCAAACAATAAGTTCGCCTGTACCTCATTAACTAATGATTACAGGCTCGGCATCGAAGCCCACCAAGCGCGACGTTTATTCGTCTACGCTGGTGGGTTTTTTTTTGGCTAAAGGAAACATAAATGACCAAGTTTAAAAACGTTTCAATGCTCAAACAAATAAAGAAAAAAATGACAGCAGGCTTAACCGCTGCGATAGCCCTTTCTTTTACCTTAGTCGCGCCACTTGCTAGCGCTCAAAGCGATGAAAAAGTGGGTTGGCCAGAAAAAGAAGAATTAAAATTTGGTTTTATCAAACTGACCGACATGGCGCCATTGGCCATCGCTTATGAAAAAGGCTTTTTTGAAGACGAAGGTTTATATGTCACCTTAGAAGCCCAAGCAAACTGGAAAGTATTGCTTGATAGAACCATTGACGGTCAACTTGATGGCGCTCACATGCTAGCAGGGCAACCTCTTGGCGCAACCATTGGTTTTGGTACCGAAGCGCATGTTGTGACAGCGTTCAGTATGGATCTAAATGGTAATGGCATCACTGTTTCAAACGAAATATGGGAAAAAATGAAAGCCCATATTCCGGTAGAAGACGGCAAACCTGTTCACCCCATTAAAGCTGATTATTTAAAGCCAGTGGTTGAAGAATACCGTGATGCAGGTAAGCCGTTTAACATGGGTATGGTTTTTCCTGTATCGACGCATAACTACGAGCTTCGATACTGGCTTGCTGCCGGTGGTATTCACCCAGGCTACTATGCACCACACAAAGGTGACAATGCTGGGCAGATTGATGCTGAAGCTTTGCTGTCGGTTACCCCTCCTCCTCAAATGCCAGCTACGATGGAAGCCGGTACTATCTATGGGTATTGCGTAGGCGAACCTTGGAACCAGCAGGCGGTATTTAAAGGTATTGGTGTGCCGGTTATTACCGATTACGAAATTTGGAAAAACAACCCAGAGAAAGTATTTGGTGTAAGCCAAGCGTGGGCCGATAAGTACCCGAATACTCACATTCGTGTGGTTAAAGCGTTAATTCGTGCCGCGATGTGGTTAGATGAAAATGACAACGCTAACCGACCAGAAGCAGTAAAAATCTTAGCGAAAAGTAACTATGTTGGCGCTGATGAAGATGTATTGGCTAACAGCATGACAGGCACCTTCGAATATGAAAAAGGCGATAAGCGTGAAGTACCAGACTTCAACGTATTCTTCCGCTACAACGCCACTTATCCCTTTTACAGTGATGCGATTTGGTATTTAACGCAAATGCGCCGCTGGGGACAAATTTCAGAGCCTAAATCAGACGATTGGTATAAAGAAACTGCACGTAAAGTGTATAAGCCTGAGGTTTACGCGATGGCAGCAAAAGCGCTTATTGCCGAAGGAAAAGCAAAAGCGACGGACTTCCCAACATTTGCTACTGAAACTGGCTTCAAACCACCTCAATCTGAATTTATCGACGGTGTTACCTACGACGGTAGCAAGCCAAATGCTTACCTTGAACAGTTTGGCATTGGGCTAAAGGGTGAAACTGTTCTTTAACAGTTTCACTGTCATACACAAATAGCGGAGAACAACATGAGTAAGATGGCAAATATATTAAGCTTTTCGCCAGCCAAATCACCAATGAGCGGCACCATGGGGGCGGTTTATAGTCGTGCGCCCGCTTTACTACTGCCTCTTATTGGCCTTTTGATGTTCCTCGCTATTTGGAATGGTGTGGCAAAAAGTATTGATACCTCGCTTGGGCAATTTCCTGGTCCTGCTCAAGTGTGGGAGCAGGCAGGTTCGCTTATTACTGAGCATAGTGCTCAGCGAGACAAAGCTGATGCGTTTTACACAAGGCAAGAAGAGCGCAACGCCGCGCGGGTTGCACAAGACCCAACTTACGAACCAAAAACTCGCGAGTTCACCGGTTCACCTACCTTCTTTGATCAAATATGGACAAGTCTTTATACCGTCATGGTGGGGTTTCTCATTGCCTCAGTGATTGCCGTCCCTGTCGGTATTTTATGTGGGCTAAGTAAATCAGCTTATGCGGCAATTAATCCGCTGATTCAATTGTTTAAACCTGTGTCACCTTTAGCATGGTTGCCATTGGTCACTATGGTAGTGAGCGCGCTGTACGTTAGCGATGATCCTATGTTTTCAAAATCATTTGTTACCTCGGCACTCACGGTATCCTTATGCTGCCTTTGGCCTACGTTAATTAACACGGCGGTTGGTGTGTCTGCGATTGATAAAGACCTGCTTAACGTGAGTAAAGTATTGCGTTTAACGCCGATGTCTCATTTAACAAAAATCATTCTACCGTCTTCCATTCCGATGATTTTTACAGGGTTAAGACTGTCACTTGGCATCGGTTGGATGGTATTGATTGCGGCAGAAATGCTGGCGCAAAACCCGGGCCTTGGAAAATTTGTTTGGGATGAATTTCAAAATGGTAGTTCAGAATCTTTAGCACGCATCATGGTAGCGGTGCTCACTATAGGTGCTATTGGTTTCATACTAGACAGAATAATGTTGTCGGTTCAACGTGCAGTGAGCTGGGACAAAACCAGCGTATTACGGTAATTAAGGAGAAAGAACATGCAAGCTAAACACTTGGAATTAGAACAAGTAGGCATCGATTTCCCTACACCGAAGGGCCCGTTTACGGCACTTACTGATGTAAACCTCAAAATTGCGAAAGGTGAGTTTGTTTCATTAATCGGTCACTCGGGCTGTGGTAAATCAACCGTGCTAAACATTGTGGCGGGTTTACATCAAGCCACCACGGGCGGTGTCATATTAGACGGTGCTGAAGTAAAAAACCCCGGGCCAGAACGTGCGGTTGTTTTTCAGAATCACTCGTTATTACCCTGGTTAAGCGTTTATAAAAACGTGGAGTTGGCGGTTAAGCACACCATGCGTGGTAAGTCTAAAAAGGAAATGCGAGATTGGATCATGCATAACCTAGAGCTGGTACATATGACCCACGCTCTTGATAAATTACCCAGTGAAATATCTGGGGGCATGAAGCAACGTGTAGGTATTGCCCGGGCGTTAGCCATGGAGCCTAAAGTCTTACTCATGGATGAGCCCTTTGGGGCACTAGATGCACTAACGCGCGCACATCTGCAAGACTCATTAATGGAAATCCATGCCGATTTAGGCAATACAGTGATTATGATCACCCATGATGTAGATGAAGCCGTATTGCTTTCAGATAGAATAGTGATGATGAATAACGGCCCAGCTGCCACTATAGGCGAAATCCTCGATATTGAGCTGCCTAGACCCCGAGACAGGCTTAAGCTGGCTGACAACCCTCAGTACAACCACTACCGGCATGAAGTGCTGACCTTTTTGTATGATAAGCAAAAAAAAATTGAGCCGGTGTCTTCCCATATCAAATCTAACCAAGCTGGAGGTGGTTCTGCAAAAAAAGCGAACAGTAAATCCGACGCAGCTTGAGTTAGGCGTTTAACGCTGATTCAAAGCGCGACACATAAGTCGCTAAAACTTATTTAAACCCTTAGGTGCTTATCCCATTTTTTACTGGGAGGGAGCCCCTTAACTAAAAATCGTCAATAAGAACGCTAACCATCAAACGTTAACATCGTTAATAACAAGGGAACGCACATGAATACGCAAGATATGAAACCATCAACAGCGCTGACAAAAGCACCGTCAAATAGGTTTACACCGGCACAAAAGCGCTTTACTCAAGCTGCACTGACAAGTGCTATGTTGGCGTGTTTTAGTGCGCCATCAATGGCGCAGAGCTGGCATGATGTGCTTAGTGAGGCGTCTACATGGGCAGATTTGAACTTACGTTATGAATCAGTCGACCAAGATAATGCACTTGATGATGCTAGTGCATTAACACTTCGTACTCGCCTGGGTTTTAAATCCGGAACGTTGAACGGGTTTTCCTTTACCGCAGAAGTGGAAGATAGCCGCATTGTTATGGGGCAGGGCGATTATACAGTAGGCCCTACTGGCTATAACGTAGGTGAGTATTCAGTGATTGCAGATCCTGAAACCACAGAAGTGGATCAAGCCTTTATTCAGTATAAGAATGAAAAGCTAACACTCAAAGGGGGCAGACAAGTGATTGCCCTAGATAATCACAGATTCGTTGGGCATGTGGGGTGGCGTCAAGATAGGCAGACCTTTGATGGCGTTACTGCTACCTATGCGCTTAACGAGAAAGTGAATTTCTTTTATGGGTACCTTACCCAGCGAAATCGAATTTTTGCAGAAGCCGCCGATTTTGATTCAAAAGATCATTTGTTCAATGCAAGTTTTAAAACAGCGGTAGGAAAATTTACCGCTTATGGGTACTTGTTAGAAATTGATAATGACACCGATAACGCGCTTGATACCTACGGTATTCGCTATAACGGTAGTATGAAAGGTGAGACGGTGAACTGGGCATACGGCGCTGAATTTGCTACGCAAAGCAGCGAGTCAGGTTCAGGCGACACCGCTACTGATTATGATGCGAGTTATATTAATGCCAACCTTGCTGCTACTTTTTCAGGCATTACCGCAAAAGTTGATTATGAATTACTGGGTTCTGACGATGGTGCGTACGGCTTTGCCACCCCACTGGCCACCCTGCATAAATTTAACGGTTGGACAGATCAATTCTTAGGTACACCTGCACAGGGTCTTCAAGATATTACTTTTTCGGTATCTGGAAAACTAGCCGGTGGTAAATGGTTGTTGGCCTATCATGATTTTAGTGCCGATGAAGCTACAGCCGAGGTGGATGATTTAGGTAGCGAAATTAACGTGCAGTATGTGACTAAAGTGATAGATAACGTCACATTAGCCGTTAAGTACGGCAGTTACTCTGCGGGTGACACCAAGGTAGATGCCAACAAATTATGGATGTGGGCAAGTACCCGTTTTTAATCATGCTTGAAGGGAGTTTGATGACGTTTTTGATAAAAAGCGACATCAACTAAGCGTTACTAACAAGTTCTACCAAAAAAGCTCATAAAAAAGGTGCTAGAAAACCTGTTCTCTAGCACCTTTTTTGTCTTTTATGAGCGTTAACGTCAGGGCGTTTTACCGTTTTACCGTTTTAGCTTTTTGCTGGAAGCAGCCAATTATTTTGGACCGCGGTATCTAATTGCCGAGTGACGTAATCCCATAATTTAGGCGCACAATGCTTCAAATGTAAGTTACGCTTTTCTATCTTATCTCTGGTAACAGCGTGTTTATTCCAACTACCACCTTGGTTCTGCATGTTTTGAAACACAGGAAGCACCCGGTCCATCGCCTTGGCAAACTCAGCATCTGGAGTTTTCGCCTCTTCAAATTCTAGCCATAATGAGAGTAACTCATCGGCATAAGAACTAGGCAGTAATCCAAAAATACGTTTTGCCGCATCAAGCTCTTTTTGTGCTTGCGCGTCGTGTTCTGAGGCCTCGTTGAAGGCAAACAAATCGCCTGCATCAATTTCCACTACATCATGAATTAAAATCATACGTATCACCCGAGCGACATCGATTGGCTTTTCGGAATAATGTGCCAAGGTACTGGCCATCAGTGCAACATGCCAACTGTGCTCAGCAGAGTTTTCCTGACGATTGCCATCACAAGGTAAGGTTATTTGGCGCTTAACACGCTTTAGTTTGTCTAGTTCGCAAATAAAGGCACTGAAATCTTCCGGTAACAACGACATGAATAGCTCCTGCTTTTTTACGCAATAAAAATGAAAATGGGCCTTAGCGTTAACCGCTACGGCCCATTTAACTCTGTACTGAAATAGGCATGTTGCAGCCTACTTCAATAAAATTAGCAACTACTTTTGCTCAGATAACCAAACAATCAAATCAGCAATATCATCAAAGGTCATGTCAGCAGTAAACGTAGGCTGATATTTACCATTAATAACGAAGCTTGGTACGCCTGATAGGTAGTCTCGGTTCTTATCGATAAGTTGCTGGTTCTTACGAATCATGTTGTTTACACCAAAACTGGTGGCTAACTTATCAAACTCAGCGCCATCAACACCGTTTACCACAAAGATGTTTCGCAAATCTTTAAGGTTGGTAATAGTCGCACGTTGCTTATGAATGTAATTGAAGATGGCAGTGTTCATCGCATCTTCCTGTTTCATTGCTCGGGCAATCAACATGGCATGGGTCGCGGCATCTTGAACATCAGGGCCTGTAAAGCGCATAAAGTTAACATGCACTTTTTCGAACTTAGTGTTCTCGCCTTTTTTCTCTTTAATTTGTTTTACGATTGGCTCAAATTGGAAGCAATGTGGGCACCAGAAAGAGAAGAATTCTGTAATAACTGGTTTTTTAGTCGCTTCTTCATCTAATACCGTGTAATGGGTACCTTCTTTCCACTTAGCTGTGCCTTCTTGGGCGCATGCGGTCAATGGCAAAAGCATTGCCATTACAAACAATACTGCAAACTTCTTCATGTAATTGGATCCTTTGATTTCAAATCTATCTATCAATGCTGAGGTTACCACAGGCTTTTATTAGGCACTAGTTTACGCGACAAGCGAGCGGAAAAATCCAACGAATGGATAATATATGAGGGGAAAGCTTCGCTTCTTCGTAAAGAAGAAGCGAATGAAATGTCACTATTTGCGTCTAAAAAGTGACGTGATAGGTGTTATTGGTGGCTGTAGCTCACAGATAGCAATGCACGTCGTTCTTGGCCTGCATAGCCCACGATATCCTCGTAGTCGGTATCAAAAAGGTTATTTACTTTTAATGATAACGCCCACTTTTCAGAAATATTATAACCAAGGTTAACTGACGCTAGTGTGTAAGCTGACAGCCCCAACGTTTCTGCATTAGCTGGGTAGGGTGGGAAATAAGTATCGTAATGGGTGCCGGTATAGGCCAGTTTTGCATAAAGACTAAATTTCTCGGTACCTAAATCAGACAATACCGATAATGCGCCTTGGTGTCGTGCACGTCGAAGTTCGGTGTTAGCAATACCATCATCGTTTTGCTCGGCGTCTAAATAGCTATACGACGCTGATACCTTCGCTAAATCGTGAAGCCACGTTACTTCAACGTCTACGCCGTCACGGCTACTTTCACCGTCTGTATTCGCAGCGGTATACACACCTTGAGTGGTGTCAAAAACGAAGCCATTAATCTCATCTTCAAGTTGGGCACTATAACCGCTTACTTGTGCTGAAACCGAATTCCAATTTGCTTTTACGCCAACTTCCCATTCTTCACTCTCTTCAGGCGTTAAGTCTGGGTTGCCAATAAAGCTATCTGGGAAATAGCCAAATCGCTCAGTAAAGGTTGGGGTTTTAATGGCCTTGCCGTAGCTAGAAAATAGCGCATAGTTTTTTGATACTTGCCATGTAAGGCCAGCGCGATAACTCACGGCGTCATCAAATTCACTGTTGTTATCGAATCGTGCGCTGAAGGTCGCGAAAACATTCTCAACAAGGTCACCTGTAGCTTCACCAAATAGGCTGGTGGTATTGTCGTGTTGTTTTTGATTAGGATCGCCAAACACCACAGGGCCACGTTGTTCAAACAAACGTTGTAAGTATTCAGCACCACCTGCCACTTGCCAATTGTCGAAGCGATAAAAGCTTGTCCAGTTAAGTGCTAAGCGCTCGCCAGTCGTGCCACCCGCATCGGCACCCGAAGTGGTATTGTCATTATCATCTTTTCGGTAATCGAAAGACACTGTAGATGCATAAGCCGATGCATCGGGTGCGTAGCTCCACGCTAGTTTAGTGCTTAGTTGGCTACCATCAGTCACATTGTCGGCATCAGCAGGCAGGCCAGTCGTTACATAATCAGTTCCATCGTAATCATTTTCGTATTGGGTGCTGCGGAATTTCGCGCTTAATGTGTGTGCATCTGCCAACGCATAATCAACATTGATGCCTGCGGTCATGTTGTCATAACCGTCATCTTCATTACCGATGCGCGAAATGTTATCGCCATCTGTTTTAAGGTATGTGGCGTAGGTGCGCACTGCCACATCGCCATTTTGCGTGGCGGCATTAATGCTGCCTTGGTAAGTACCTTGTGTGCCTATTCCTGCACTTAAATTAATGCTAGGTTTTGCACTGGTTCCTTCACCGGCTTTGGTGGTGATGCTCAATACGCCACCAATTGCGCCACTGCCCCATAAGGCACTTTGCGGGCCACGTAGTAGTTCTATACGTACCACGTTCGCTGAGGTCAAATGGGCCAAGTCTATCAAGCTTCCTTGGCCAATGTCGTTAGACACCACACCATCAATAAGCACAAGCAAGTGATTACTTTCGCTGCCTCGAACACGAAGCTCGGTAAGGCCGCCTGGGCTACCTGATTGGGAAAGGCTTACGCCAGGCAAACCACGAATTAAATCGGTAAGTTGCACAGCGCCTGAGGCTTGAATATCTTGCTCGGTAAGTACGCTTACCGATGCGGGTAGCTTAGCTATTTGTACCGGTAACCGGGTGCCGGTAACAGTGAGGGTTTCTATGGTATCAGGAGTTTGTGCTAAAACAGGTGCAGACAGCATTGTCGCCACAGCAGCGTATACTGCCGTGCAGGTAAAGTGTGTTTGAAATTTCATTGTATTTCTCGCTATGTACTCCGCCCGAGTACAAGGGTGAATGTAAGCAGAATAACTGCCGTGAAGCTAGGCCGGTATCCGGGCTCACTCACCAATACTGTGTATGGTTTCTCTGCCTTCCCATGTCGCGATATCAATAGCGATGACACAGTGGCGTATAAAGGAGAATGTGTGTGGTCACACTGAGTTTACCGTTGCGGGGGCAGCATCAGATTTCACTGATTTCCCGTTTAACCCATAGATGGGCACCTAAGCGCGAAGGAGTATAGCTTAAGTGCCTAATAAATAGCGAGTGTGTTCAGGTTTTGCGCGCTAATATCCGAGTTTGAGAGGCGCTTCCTGCATGGCGGAAAGTTGTTCTTTTAACGCAAGAATTTGACCTTCCCAGTATTTATCATCGGCAAACCATGGAAAGGCACGAGGGAAAGCTGGATCTTCCCAGCGGCGAGACAGCCATGCCATATAGTGCACCATACGCATGGCGCGAAGGGGTTCAATTAGCGCAAGCTGATTGGTATTAAACGGCTGAAATTCTTCATAGGCTTCAATCAATGTATCGAGTTGCAATAGTTGTTGCTGTCTGTCGCCGCTCAGCATCATCCATAAATCCTGAATGGCAGGGCCCATTCGACAATCATCTAAATCAACAAAGGTGGGGCCATCGCGCCACAGAATGTTACCCGGATGGCAATCGCCGTGCAGCCGAATAACGTCGGTGGCTTTGTAAGCCGAAGAGGCCGCGGTTATAACGGGGTTCAAAATAGCAAAAAAGGCCGTTTTGAGATGACTGGGCAACAAGGTGCTATTTTCTAAAACCTGGCGAGGTTCATCCAAATAACTTTGCGTGTCGATATCTGGACGTTGTTTAAAGGTTTTCGCTTGAGACACGCGGTGAATACGGCCAATAAAGCGCCCCATCCACTCAAGTTGATCTAAATTATCGTTCTCAAACTGGCGGCCACCTACCGAAGGGAAAACGGTAAAACGGTAATCACCATGGTGATGAAGGGTTTTTCCGTTTAGCGCTAGTGGCGCCACAATCGGAATTTCGCTATCAGCAAGCTCTTGGGCAAAACTGTGTTCTTCCAAAATTTGCGCGTCTGTCCAACGGGCAGGGCGATAAAACTTAACCACATAACGTTTGTTGTCATCGGCTTGAAATTGGTAAACCCGGTTCTCGTAACTATTGAGAGCAAGTAAGCCGCTTTGAAGAAAAATGCCCTGAGTCTCCAGGGCATCTAATATAGTGTCTGGATCTAATCCAGAAAACGAAAAGTCTTTCATCGATAAAGGAATTTGGTTGGCTCATTAACCGTAACGTTTTCACCTGAATCGGTGGTAGTGGTCACGGTGAATTGAATGTCTGTTACCACATCTTCCAGATTATACGGGTCGGTTGCAACCGAAATCGGTGTGCTATAAACCTCACCACCTTGTACCGTCACTTCTCTATTTCCAATAAAGGTGTATTCAGGCAGCCCTTGAACCGAAATAGTATAGGTCTGAGTTTGTTGAGATTTGTTGAGTACTTTAACGGTATAAACGTTCTCAATTAACCCTTCATTGGTTTCACGATATAACGAATTACGGTCGCGAATAATATCAATTTCAAGGGGCACGCGGGTTACAATGTCAGCAACCAATAACCCTGTCATGACAATGAGTACGATTAGGTAGCCAATAAGCTTAGGCCGCACGATGTGTGTTTTGCCCCCCGCCAGCTCTTCTTCCGACGTAAAGCTTATTAGCCCTTTGGGGTAATCCATTTTATCCATTACACCGTTACACGCATCTACGCACGCGCCGCAGTTAATGCATTCATATTGTAAACCGTTTCGAATATCGATACCTGTGGGGCAAACCTGCACACATAGGTTACAGTCAATACAGTCGCCCAGGCCTTTTTCGTGCACCTGTTCATGACTTAGTTTACGAGGGCGGGGGCCGCGCTGTTCGCCCCGTTTCGCATCGTAAGAGACGGTAAACGTGTCTTTGTCGAACATGGCCGATTGGAAACGCGCATAAGGACAAATATGGGTACACATGATTTCACGCATATAACCCGCATTGGCATAAGTACACACTGCGAAAAAGACCACTGAAAACGCGGCCCAGAAACCCGTGTTGAAGGTGAAGAAATCAATGAAAAGGGCGCCGATGGGGGTAAAATACCCTACAAAGGTAAGTGCGGTAAGGAGTGCAACTGCCACCCAAGCCGTATGTTTGAGGGTTTTGCGAATAAACTTATCCGCGTCCATTTTTCGTGAATCTAGTTTTATGCGTTTATTTCTAGGGCCTTCTATCTTCTCTTCAAACCAAGTATAGATATATACCCAAGTGGTTTGAGGGCACATAAAGCCGCACCAGACCCTGCCAGCAAAAGTAGTCACAAAAAACAACGCGAATGCACCCACGATAAAAATATAAGCAAGCAAGGTTAAATCTTGCGGCCATAAGGTTAACCCAAAGATAGAAAAGCGCTGTTCTACAATATCGAGTAGTACCGCCTGCTGGCCATTAAATCTTATCCAAGGGATGGCGGCGAAGATGGCCAGAAAAAACAAACCGAAAAAACGTCTAAATGTTTCAAGAGGGCCTTTAACCGCACGAACGTAAATTCGACTACGCGAGTCGTATCGTTTCCCTTCAGTATTCGATGCGGGCTTGTGCACCTTTACGGGAGTAACGTTTTTAACCGGAATTTGTTCGTTCATTTTTTCAAAACCTTAGCCAACTTCTTGTATTGCGCGGCGCATTATAACAGCTGAAATTTAAGCGTGTTTAACATAGATCAATGATAGGGCTAATGATCATCTTTATTTAACTTTCAGTCAATACTGAAAGTTCAGAAATTATATTTTATCAATCTATCTTTACTTAATGCTAGTTGACTACTATGGCGATAATAGCTTTTAATACCGAATAAAAATTACACAAGTAATTATCCTTTTGATTTTTTAACGAAAATGTTTGTTGAAAATAACTAACGATAGCTGCGTTGTTTGAATTAAGTATAGTAGTGGAATAATTTTAAATGCTTCGTTTCTTTGTAATCTGTGCCGAAATTGTATTATTGGTGATTGTGCTACGATCGCCTTTTGTTCAGTACTTTTTTTCAGATATACAAAGTACGGTCTCAGGTTGGTTTGTTTCCATTTCTGAGCTACCTGAACAAAGAGAGCTAGATGCGCTAAGAAATCAGGCGGCAGCGCAACTTGCGCCATTAAAAGAATTCGAAGCAAACTACCTTCGAAGAATTCTGGCAAGTCGTTCAACGGTAATGCGCTTTCATATCGCTTACTGCGAAACCACCGATATAAACCCGAATTTTAGCCTCGGTAAGCGTCAGCAGTTGTGCACACTGATAGAGCAATCAAAACTACTGGAGCCCGATAGATAGTTACTGGAATCCGATAAATAAATAGCGCTAAGGCGTTGCTTCTTTTTGTTGTGCCTTCTAATCCTTCCTCACTTTTACTGAGTATTCAGAGTAAGCCATTCACTTTACGTTCAGCTTCCTGTGCTACTATTGAGCATATAGTTGTGATAAAAGTAGTAATGCTGCTATAAGTTGAAGCCATGCTTCATTAAGCGCCGTTACCCGTTTACTCAGTCTTGTAGCTGACTAATACCGGGTTTTTATAAACGAGGTAGGGGGTTACATGAAAATAGCTAAGTTAACCGGTTTATGTACGCTTTTGCTCGCCAGCGTGGGAGTGTCTGGTGTCTTGCAAGCAGCGCAGGTTGAAGTAACCTGGGAAGAGCCAAAGTCTTACCGAGATGTTAAACCATCGAACGAATCTCGAACTCGCTTTAGAGAACGCACTTTTAAAGAGCTTGATGAGTTTTTCACTGAACTCGCTGAAAAACTTCCCGAAGATCAAAAGCTGTCAATTACCGTAACAGACTTAGATTTGGCGGGTCAGGTTTGGCCAGCCTCTTTTGTTGGAATGGGGCAGTCTGCTGCTGATGTTAGGATCATTAAGGAAATAGACATACCTAGAATGTCATTCTCATATGTACTTTCAGATAGTGACAACACGGTGCTTAAAAGCGAAGACGTTAAAATAAAAGATATGATGTTCATGAATACCGTTAATCGTAGACTATCTAATGATAATCTAGTTTACGAAAAGAACATGATTGAAGATTGGTTCAACGATACGTTCAACGATACAGTTGCAAAAAGTGTAGTGAGTAACCATTAGCACAACGAATAACCGACCATAGTCGCGCCAATAAGCGGTAGTCATACTGCTAATTAACGGCTCTTTGTCCGCTGTTTTACTATATTAAAGATAATAAAAAACCGCCTATTAAGGCGGTTTTTTTATTAACGATGAACGTTAAATATAATCGAACTCACTGCCAGATACCGCGAGTGTGCTTTCATACCCTGCTGAGTACGCTTGTTTGTGCGCATTGCGACGAGGCAATATACGTTGCATGTAGAAATCACGGGTTTTCTGCTTAGAAGAAGCGAGTACTGCGTTATCTGTGCTCGCTGCTTTATCTGCCATGCTGTACCACAGCACACCAATTAGCGAGTAGGCAGAATAGGCTAAGTAATCGGCTGCCGCCGCTGCCGCAGTGGTACCATCCATACCTAGGCAGTCAGCCGATGATGCACGCCAATCGTCAAGTAAGCCTTGTGCCAGTCCTTCGTTTTCAGCATCGCTAATATCAGCCACTAACTGTGCAAAAGCTTGGTAGGTGGCTTCCATCATTTGTCCGCCGTCACGGGTTAATTTACGGCCAATTAAATCTAATGCCTGAATACCATTGGTGCCTTCATACAGCATAGCGATACGTACATCACGCATTAATTGCTCCATGCCCCACTCACGAATAAATCCATGACCACCAAAAACTTGCACCCCAATGCTGGTGGTTTCAAGGCCCATATCTGTCATGTAGGCTTTGCAAATTGGCGTAAGAAACTGCAAGACTTTATCAGCATTTTCTTTTTCTTCGTCAGTGCCTAGTTTTTCTATATCCATATACTTGGCGTATAGCAAAGACAGTGCGCGACTACCTTCAATTTGTGATTTTTGCGTAAGTAGCATACGGGCTACATCAGGCTGAAATACAATAGGATCGGCTTTGCCATCAGGGTTTTGAATGCCTTGTGGCGCACGAGATTGAACGCGCTCGCGGGCATACGTTAACGCACCTTGGTAAGAGGCTTCTGCAGCGCCTAAGCCTTGTAAACCAACCTGGAAGCGTGCGTCGTTCATCATAGTGAACATACAGGCTAAACCTTGATTTTCTTCACCCACTAGCCAGCCTGTGGCGTCGTCGAAGTTCATCACGCAAGTCGGGCTCGCTTTAATACCCATCTTGTGTTCAATACTGCCCACAGACAGAGAGTTTGGTTCACCTGGCTCGTTATTTTCATCAAGCATTAGCTTGGGTACTAAAAACAAGCTAATGCCTTTTACGCCCTTAGGCGCATCGGGTAAGCGAGCGAGTACCAAGTGAATAACATTGCTGCTCCAGTCTTGATCGCCTGCAGTAATGAAGATTTTATTACCGGTAACTTTATAGCTTCCGTCATCTTGCGGTTCTGCCTTAGTGCTAAGTAAGCTAAGGTCGGTGCCAGCATGCGGTTCGGTTAAGTTCATCGTACCTGTCCACTCACCGCTGATGAGTTTAGCGAGATACTTGTCTTTCAATTCCTTGCTAGCATGTTTAGTCACCGCCAAAGTGGCGCTTTCTGTTAGCATAGTTGTTAAACGCCAGCTTAGATTTGCAGCATTTAGCATTTCATGCACAGGCACCGCCATGGTGTAGGGAAGTTCCTGTCCATCATATTCAGCCGTACCTAACATGGCGTTCCAGCCATTTGCTACATACTCTTGATATGCGTCGGCAAAGCCTTTCGGTGTGGTGATTTTTCCGTCTTCCAGCTTACAGCCTTCTTCATCACCTTCACGGTTTAATGGTGCAACAACATCAATGGCGAATTTAGCGCCTTGTGTAATGATTTCGTTGGCCAGTTCGCTATCAAAATCGCTGATACCCAATTTTTCATAGTGGGCATCTAGGCCCAACCAGTCCTTAAGTAGGAACTGAAAATCGGTAGTAGGGGCGTGGTACAGAGGCATAGAAGACTCCCTTTTCAAACAAGTGTTTTAATTTTGCCACATTATAGACACAAAAAGCATAGACAGAGTAGCCCGTTAAGGGAAAGTTAATGAAAAATAATATCGCTGTATTTGCACAACAACTGCTCAATGCCTTTCAATTTTCATTACCGCGCCATCATAATCTTTGGCAAAGCTTGCTTTTCAATAGCTCGCTGGCATCCTATAACTATCGTTAATGCCAAGTATTAAGAAGTAGAGTACTCATGAGCCACGGGCAATCAGTTTGTGTCGTTACCGGCGGAAGTTTAGGAATAGGCTTAGCGGTTTGTCATACCTTTAGTGAAAATGACTACCGCGTGATAAACCTAGATGTGAGAGATTTTGACGACACACCAATTAATGCTGAATGGGTGGCGTGTGATGTCAGTAACATGGAGCAGGTGCGACATGCTATCGACCATATTGCGGTGAAATATGGCCGGATAGATGCATTGGTCTGTAATGCAGGCATGCACGTGTCGGCAACCATTGAAGACACCGATGAAGCATTGCTTGATAAGGTAATGAGCCTAAACATTAAGGGCGCGTACGGTGCGATTAAAGCATCACTACCTACCATGAAAGCACAAAAAAGCGGGGCTATTGTGGTGATGGGGTCAGATCAGTGTTTTGTGGGTAAACAAAACTCTTTTGCCTATGGGTTAACAAAGTCTGCCTTGGCGTCCATGGCGAAAACCACGGCACTGGATTATGCCCCTTTTAATATTAGGGCTAACGCGGTATGCCCAGGTACCATTGAAACGCCTTTGTTTCACCATGCCATTGATAAGTACGTGGCAGCATCGGGCGCAGATAAAACTGCAGTTGTAGCCCAAGAGGCTGCGGAGCAACCTATTGGCCGTATTGGCCAACCCGAAGACGTGTCTGAACTGGTATATTTTCTTTGCAGTGAAAAAGCGGCCTTTATCACTGGCAGCTTACACGCTGTTGATGGCGGTTATACCGCCAAGTGAATATCGTCGATGGTCACTTACATTTTTTTGCCCTAGAGGCGGGTGATTACCACTGGCTTAAGCCGCAAAACCCGCCGTATTGGCAGGATAAGCAAGCTATTGCGTTGCCGTGTGATGAAAGAAACTTAACACTTTCTTGCGGCCACACCCTTGCTGGCTATGTGCATGTTGAGGCAGGGTTCGACAATGAGCGTCCTTGGCGTGAAATCCGCTATTTAGAACAGCATGCCCAACTGCCTTTTAAAAGTGTTGCCAGTATCGATTTGTGTGGCGAAGGTACGTTGTCTCATATTCAAACATTGGCAGGATTTTCTTCAGTCGCAGGGCTTCGCCATATTTTGGATGAGCAGGCCGTTTCTATATTGACCCACCCTAAAACAAAACATGCGCTTAAGCGTAGTAGCGAATATGGACTGTCTTTCGATGTCCAGCTGGATGTGGGCGACGACAAAGCAGTAAGTGCATTGCTAAGGTTACTAGAGGCATTACCGGCACTGTCAGTCATTATTAATCATGCGGGTTCAGCGTTGTTAGGTTCGGCTATTACCACTGCCTATGTTAAGCAGTGGCGTATTAATATGAAAGCACTTGCTCAGTGTTCTCGTGTGGCGGTAAAACTCTCAGGATGGGAAATGCACTGCAGAAACTGGCACTGGCGCAGTGTACAAAGTGTGGTCGTTGAAACAGTCGCTATATTTGGCATGTCACGAGTAATGTTAGCAAGTAATTTTCCACTTTCTAACTGGCGCCACAGTTATCAAGAGCTGTGGATACAATATGAAAAAATGCTGGGGCCGTTTACCCTTGACGAGAAACGCAGCCTGTTGGCAAATAATACCGCCCGTTGTTACGGCTTAGAGATTTAAGCCGCTACTCTAAGGAATTATTCCAAGCCGCGACTTTACATCAGAAGGCTAATCCATTGATTAGTCTATAAGTTGATGGTGGGCGGCTACCGTCTGGCTCTCTATATGAATAAAGCTAAATTCTGCGTTTTGCTGCTTTTTCAATATAGTGAGGAAAGCACGAAGTTCATCCACAAAGCGCTCTGCTTTATCTGGCATAACCGCGCACCATACACATAGCGATTTCTCGGTAATTAAACTGGCGTCGTATCGGGGTTTGAATTCGCAGGCATCTTCGCGCCATGAACCTTCACAATCAATGTGTGTACATCCACCGTAATAAGTAGATAAGTATTCGTTTAATGCGTGTTTCACGGGCTCGTAAGCATGTGTGCCTGGTGTCAGTATGATGGTAAATTTTGTGCGCTTATTCATTTGTTCTTCGCAAATAGTAAGGCCATTAATAGCACCGCTATTAAGGCTAGGTTAACCGTATTTTCAGATGACATTAGCGAGAAAATATCGTAGATACCCCACGTTGAATCGTGCTTCACAGATTGTGAGGCGGCGACAAAGTTGTTGGTAATATCCACCAAAGAAATACCCCCTATTAGCATGAGTATTACTTCAATCGATTTATTTATAGCACGATTAAGTTGGTTCTCGTAACTTGATATGGCGTTATTAATATAGGCTGCCCTATCAAGTAAACTTTCTTCTATCGCATTAATTTCCCATGCATCTATAAGTGCGTTCGCGAGTGTTTTTCGACCTCCTTGCAGGCCTCGAAGCGAATCGCAAAACTCCAATCGAATATACTCTAGGGTTCTAATTGAAACCATGCGCTGGATCAACTTTTCCAGGGCTTTTCTGCGTCTGCCCGACGACAGTGCCTTTAGCGATTGCAGTTGATGATAGGCGTTGCTCATCGATTGTTGATAGGCATACAACATCGCATTGTAATGCTGAAGTAAAAACAAAACCCGTCGGTTATCCAGCGACAGCGAAATATCATTGTCTAGAAATAGGCAATTTCCCGAACGAAAGAAAGCTTCATTATCTTCATAGTCGGTTGGTGGACATTCGTGAATAATTGAAAAGGCTTGCTTGGCTTCCTCGGTAGACTCTGGAACGCGAGTAATATAACAACGTCCGGTCCACAATACCGCGTCACTGTCAGTGAGTTCTGAGGTCAGCAATTTACAGCGTTTACTCAATGTATCGAAGCTGGTGTTTAGCAAGTTAATCATGACACCGCCTGCCGCTTGTAAAATTAAAGACAGGCGTTGTTCGATATCTCTGTTTTCAATCTTTTGCCAACACACAGTGAGTTGGGCCTCGGATGTGGGGGCCAATGTAGCTTGTAGTGTAGCAATACCCGTTTGATATAACCGTAAATTCAAACCCTGAAGCGTAAGGCCTATTTCTTCTAAAGTTGAAAATGCATGCTGAAACGCCGGGCTTTCGCGGTCAATTTCAAGTTTTACCAATGGGGTAAACATGGGGCTTAATAAGTCTGAGTCGGTAGATACATAGCCCATGTCCAGCTTACTTTCTTGGTTAAGCACCCAATCTTGGCTGTGCATGACTTCTTCAACTTTGCTAGCTAAAGACGGCGTAAGCGCGCTGAATTTACGAGTTAACGCGATAGGCGTATAAGTAACAATAGAGACCGGTGGTGAGCACAATAAAGCCGATGGGGAAGGCGAGGCTGACATACTTCTTCTTATCCTTGAAAACAGGCGGGGCAAAGAAAACCATTGCCCCAATCTATGTGTTTCGTTATTTAAGCTCTGTTACTGTCATGTGAGGTGAGCGGTAAACAATCTCATCGTTCAAGTCGATACCTAATCCAGGGGTATCTGGCGCTTCAATAAAGCCGTTTACTGGCTGTGGGTCTTGTAAACAAAGCTCGCGGTTCCAGTCTTTAATGGCGTAAGTGTGATGTTCGTGAATTAAGAAGTTAGGTATTGCGGTTTCTAAGTGTAAGCTTGCTGCTGTTGCCACAGGGCCGCCACATACATGGGCTTGAATGCGTACGTCATAAATATCAGCATAATCACATACTTTTTTCGCTTCAGTAAAACCGCCACACAAGCCTACGTCAGGCTGCAGTACATCGATAGATTGGTCTTCTAAATAAGGGCGCACGTCCCAGCGATGATACAAGCGTTCACCACCAGCAATCGGTACGTTTACATTTTTAGCCACTTTATCGTGGAGTTTTGAATTCAAGTAATTGACGGGTTCTTCGTAATACAAGCAGCCAATCTCTTCAACAATATCACCAAGCTGGATGGCGGTAGATGCCCCTAACAAGCTGTGGCATTCAAAAATAATATCGCCGTCTTCACCCATGGTGTCGCGTATGGCTTGCAAGCGGGCTTTAAATAGCTTTAATTCTGGCTTAGAAAAAAGCTTGGTGCGGTCGAAATGGGTCACGCCATCTTTATCGTAAACAATAGGGTCTACTTTTACCGCATCGTAGCCGTCTTTTAATGCTTTTTCGGTCGCGCGTGCATAGTCAGCAGGATCGTTAAGCTTAGTCACTTCTTTATCCCAATCGAACTGCAATTGACTAGCATAGCTGCGTAGCTTGCCGTTGGTTTTCCCGCCTAATAGCTCGTACACGGGTAAGCCTAGGGCTTTGCCTTTAATATCCCAAAGTGCAGTATCAATAGCACTCATGGCTGCATAAATAACAGGTCCACCACCTAAGCCCCAAAAACCTTCACGTAACATACGCGACCACAATAGCTCAGTGTGGAACGGGTTGAAGCCAATTAACATGGCTTCAGCAATTTCTTTTATCATGTGCGCTGCAGCACTATGACCCCAATCGTAAGCTAAGCCTGCTTCACCGACACCGGTAATGCCTTCATCGGTATACACTCGTACGAAAACAGGGTTCCACGCTGGGCGCTTTGGGCACTCAATATCAAATATTTCTACTTTGGTTACTTTCATTTATGGTTTCTCTATTGTCTGTTTGTAATCGTCGCTAGTGGCACTGGCAACGACGCATAAAATGGATTATTCGCAAAAGCCTGGATCGAGCTTGTAGGCTTTTCTTAGCATGGCGGGCCAGGCCTTCTGGCCGCCGGTTTCACCACTGTGCACTACGCTGGCTTGCTGATAAATTCCGTCAATAATAGGCTGCGGTATATCAATAACGTCTTCGTTCGACTGCATGAGCGCCAACTGAATTTCACAGGCTCTTTGTAAATCATAAAAGCGCATGAAAGCATCGCCTACGGTGGGGCCGACAGTTAACCCTCCGTGATTAGGCAGTAGCATATGGTTGGTATCGCCTAAATCATCTTGAAGGCTTTTCTTTTCACTGTCGTTTACTGCCAAACCTTCATAACTATGGTAAGACAACGAGGGAAGTGAAAATAAAGAATACTGGCTCCAAGGCTTTAGTCCGCCTTTTACCGATGCCACAGAAATGGTGGCGAGTGTGTGCAAGTGAATAACGCACATTGCATCGTGACGAACCTCGTGAATGGCACTATGGATAGTAAATCCGGCGGGGTTTATTTGGTAAGGCGAGTCATCAAGGATATTACCTTCAAGATCAACTTTTACAAGGTTAGACGCGGTTACTTCGTCAAATCCTAACCCAAAGGCATTAACTAAGTAATGGTCGGTGCCGGGAACTTTCGCAGAAATATGCGTATAGATAAGATCGCCCCAACGCATATCCGCAACCAGTCGATAGCATGCGGCTAAATCGACGCGGGTTTGCCATTCTATTTCAGACACTTTTCCTTTAAGGCTAAGAGGAGCTAATGAATACACGGCCTGTCTCCTAAATATAGTAGGCTAAACATGAAGATAATGATGGCTAAACGCCTTCTAATAACAGCGGGTAGTCAAATTACCAAAGCAAGGGCATTGGCACAACTAATCACACATTATTCTTGCTGGGACTGGCTCACGCTAATTTTATTAAAGCTATCGCGAAACGCAATTAGATCATCAGGAAAGCGAAGTTCAACATGGTTGAGCAAAAAGGGATCGGCCTTTACCAGCTCAATCACTTCTAGTTTTGCCCATGGCGGCGCATCAAACACATCTGGTAAGTGTTCTACTCCAGCATTTAATGTACACTCAAATAGCGCGAGTCCATTTTGTGTGACGGCCAATTTCTCACCAACCTCAACATTGAAACCTGTTTCTTCCCAAGTTTCTCGGTGGGCTGCGCAAACTAATGATTCGCCCTCTTTTTTTCCACCACCAGGGAAATCTAAACGGTTTGAAAGACGATGTTTAATCAAAAGCGCTTTGTCTTGCACTTTAATGATGCATGCAGCAGCATTTTGAATATGCTCCTCGTTATTCGTGCTTCGGCAAAAAGGCGCTTCAGGTACCGTCTTTGTACATCCAAAAAACGTTAAAACTACCAAAATGGATGATAAGCGAAAATTGATACTCATTAGTTTGGGTAAAATACTATTCAGAAAAAATTAATAATAATAAAAAACGTAGATAAAGGTTTTGGTTTGAACGCGCCCTGAATCTCGTTAATGCACCAACTTGGTTACTTTATCATGTGGTGCATATTTACCAATAGGAAAGGTTATGTCTTCACGCAAATTACTATCTCCATTATTAATAGGGGCCTTATTGTTAGCGGCTGTGGTTGTGTATTTAAATCTGCCTGCAGAAGAACAGGTGAAAAAAAGCGGTCCACTACCCACAACGGTGAAAACCATATTGGTAGAGCAAGGCGCAATGGCAATAACCATTGAAGCCCTTGGTACTGCCAGAGCGAACGAATCAATAGCAGTAACAGCGCAAGTTACCGAAACGGTGAGCTCAGTTAACTTCGAAGATGGCGATAGTGTGAAGGCTGGCCAAGTGCTTATTCAGCTAAACAATAATGAAGAGTTGGCTCGGGTTGCTGAATTGCGCGCCAATATTGATGAAGCTAAGCGTCAGTACACCCGTATTTTTAACTTACGTGAGTCTAGCGCGGCATCAGAACAGTTGCTTGATGAACAACAAGCACGAGTAAAAGGACTAGAAGCGCAGTTAGATATCGCTGAAGCACAGGTTGATGATTTGCAAATACGCGCGCCATTTTCAGGCGTGCTGGGTGCACGACAAGTCAGCATCGGTTCATTAGTGCAGCCCGCAGGTGTTATTACTACTCTTGATGATATTAGCGTAGTAAAAGTTGATTTCAGTATTGCCGAAAACCAGTTGGCGAGTGTAGCAAAAGGTCAGAAGGTTTCTGCTACATCAGTGGCCTATCCTGGTGAAACATTTAGCGGTGAAATTACGCATATTGATACCCGATTAGACCCCATTAGCCGTGCTATTAGCGTACGCGCAATTATCGATAATAAAGACCAACGATTACGACCGGGCATGCTGCTTACCATCGTGGTTGAAAAACGTGTGCTTGATACGCTTATCCTTCCTGAGAAAGCTTTAGTGCCCGTGCAAGACATTCAATATGTGTATGTAGTGGAAGATGACGTGGCCCATCAGCGTGAAGTGGTTATTGGCGAGCGCCGACCCGGTATTGTCCAAATTGTTTCAGGCCTTAAAGCCGGTGATGAAGTCATAACGGAAGGCACCCTTAGAGTACGCGATCAGTCTGCTGTTAACGTTCTTAACCGTAATAATGAGGGTTAAGTCATGTTGTTATCTGACATTTCAGTAAAAAGGCCGGTATTTGCAACGGTTATCAACCTACTGCTGATTATATTTGGCGTGGTCGCCATTTCTATGTTGGCCCTTCGTGAATACCCAGACATTGACCCGCCTATCGTCTCGGTTTCCACCAAATACACAGGCGCATCAGCCAATATTGTTGAAACGCGCATAACCCAATTACTCGAAGACAGGATTTCGGGTATTGAAGGGATTAAAAATATTACTTCAACGTCCACCAATGGGCGCTCTGATATCACCATCGAATTTAAATTATCCCGAGATATTGACGCTGCAGCCAACGATGTGCGAGAGCGAGTGAGTCGGGCACTGAACAACCTGCCTGATCAGGCCGATCCCCCAGAAGTTTCAAAGGCCGACTCTGATCAAAGCGCTATTGTGTGGTACAACCTGCGCAGTACAAACCTCAATACCATGGAGCTTACCGACTACGCAGAGCGTTTCTTAGTTGACCGCCTCTCGGTAGCCGATGGAGTAGCACGGGTTCAAATTGGTGGTGGTCGTCGCTATGCCATGAAAGTGTTTCTTGATAGAAACGCGATGGCCGCCCGCGGCATAACCGTTGCCGATGTTGAAAGCGTTATTAGTTCCGAGAACGTTGAACTTCCCGCCGGTGAAGTGGAATCGCTAGATAGAAACTTTGAAGTGCGTGTAGCACGTACGTTCTTATCGCCAGAAGATTTTGCGGCGTTAACCGTAGCGGTAGGGGACGATGGATATCTGGTTCGCTTAGGAGAAATTGCGAACGTGGAATTAGCGGCTGAAGACGACGAAACCGAGTTCAGAGGTGACGGCGTTAACATGATTGGGTTGGGTATTATAAAGCAGTCAAAAGCTAATACCTTAGATGTTGCGCGCTCAGCAAAAGCGCAAATCAGAAAAATTGAAGAAACCTTGCCGGACAATATTTTCATTGTGCCTAGCTATGACTCTTCCGTGTTTATTGAAGCATCGATTAACGAAGTTTATGAAACCCTTGCCATAGCGATGCTTATGGTGGTGATTGTTATTTACCTTTTCTTGGGCAATGTACGCGCCACACTGATTCCTGCGGTCACCGTACCCGTGTCTTTGGTAGCTGCATTTATTGTGATGTACGCATTAGGCTTCTCTATCAACCTACTTACCTTACTTGCCATGGTGTTGGCAATTGGGCTGGTGGTAGATGACGCCATCGTGGTGCTTGAGAATATTTCTCGGCGTATAGAAATGGGTGAACCGCCCATATTAGCCGCTTATCGAGGCGCGAGAGAGGTTGGCTTTGCAGTTATTGCAACGACCTTGGTACTGATTTCTGTGTTTGTACCCTTGGTGTTTCTTGAAGGGAATGTAGGGCGTTTGTTTACAGAGTTTGCCCTGGCGATTGCTGCTGCTGTGGCGTTTTCAAGTTTCACCGCATTAACCCTATCGCCCATGATGGCCTCGAAAATTCTTAAAAAGCGTACCCGTTCAGCAGGATTCGGGGCGTGGATGGATAAGCGTTTTCATGCGCTAGAAAATCGTTATTTTAAAAGCTTGGGAAGTACTATTCACCAGCCATTTATCATGGTGCTACTACTGATTGTTTCAGTGGTGGCGTTAGTGCAGATTTCGGAGAAACTACCCAGCGAATTTGTACCCAAAGAAGATCGCGGCAACTTTTATATTTTAATGAATTCGCAAGAAGGGGCTAGTTTCGAAAGCAATGCCGCTAATTTAAAACTTATCGAAGACATTCTAATGCCTTACCGTGAAAGTGGTGAAATAGGCAGATTACTGGTACGTACACCTGGGTTTGGGAATAATGCAGGTATGGCTATTATTGGTTCTGCCGATTGGGATGAACGTGATTTTAGTACTTTTACATTGATGGATGAAATAAGTGCGAAGCTTGATGCCGTGCCTGATGTGAGAGCATTCGCCATCATGCGAAGTGGTATTTCAGGCGCAGGTTTCGGCCGCCCTGTGCAATTCGTGTTGCAAGGTGACACTTACGAGAACTTAGTTGAGTGGCGTGACATCCTAATTGAAAAAGCGTCAGAAAATCGAAAATTAGTTCGAATCGACTCTGACTATAAAGAAACATCACCTCAGCTTTTGGTCAATATAGACAGAGACAGGGCAGCTGATTTAGGTGTGTCTATAAGTGATATTGGCCGTACCTTAGAAGTGATGTTAGGGCAACGTACGGTATCCACATTTTTAGATAGAGGCGAAGAGTACGATGTTATTATCGAGGGTATAGAGGCTGATTTCAGAAGCCCAAATAGTATCGATAATCTTTATGTTCGCTCTTCCAGAAGCGGCGAGCTTATTCCCATGGACAATTTGCTGACTTTCGAAGAGCAGGCGACTTCTTCTCGGTTAAATCGCTATAACCGCATGCGTGCTGTGACCATTTCAGCCAACCTTGCCGGCGACTATACATTAGGAGAAGGCTTAGCTTACCTCGAGAACATCGTACGAACAGAGCTACCCGACAACGTATCTATCGACTACAAAGGTGAGTCACAGCTTTATCAAGAACAAGGTAATTCATTTATCTATGTGTTCATGCTGGCGCTTGCAGTCACATATTTGATCCTCGCTGCGCAATTTGAAAGTTGGGTACACCCGCTCGTCATCATGTTAACCGTACCTCTTGCGCTGGTAGGTGCTTTTATCGGCCTCTATTTTGCCGGTATGACACTTAATATTTATAGCCAAATAGGGCTAGTTATGTTGATTGGTCTTGCTGCGAAGAACGGTATTTTGATTGTGGAGTTTGCTAATCAACTTCGCGATGCAGGTATGAACTTCGAAGATGCGCTACGACGTGCAGCTGCTCAGCGTCTTCGCCCTATCGTTATGACTGGCTTTACGACGGTATTTAGCTCTTTGCCCTTAGTGTTTGCTTCAGGGCCTGGCGCGGAAAGTCGCATGGTTATTGGTATGGTTATCGCTGCAGGTGTGCTGGTTTCAGCCTTCATGACCTTATACGTAGTGCCTACCGCTTACAGTTGGCTGGCTCGAAATACAGGCTCACCACAGCAAAGAACCACTGAGATAGAACGCTTAGAAGTTGAAATTCCCTACCGTAAAGGAGAAGAAAACTAAGTTTGTTTTACTATGAGCAAAAGCGTGTTTCTTAAACGCTTATTCAATTCAGCTATGCGTAGTAAATAACTAAGAAGTAATGAAAAGTTCAAAAAGTCGGAGGATATTAAGGTATATATTTTTATACATTAATATCGTTCGACACTCCTAATTGAATTTTTTGGTTTTTATTTATGCTTTTGATTTATAGTGGTTTTCTCTGTTTTTTTGCTGAGCCTTAGTTATTTTCACGTATGAATTATTGACCCCTACCGATACGCTTATCCTTTAGTATAGTTGTTTCTACCCCTCTCTTCCCTAAACTGCGCTTACTTTTTAAAGCCAGACTGAACGTACAGAAATTTAAAAAGAAAATTTTTCGTATCTCAGTTGGCAGTTTTTCTAATCCTTGCTAATGCTTATCTTAATCTTTAAGCAGGAAGATATCTGTATGAGTAAGCTTAAAAAATAAGCATATCGGTATTTGTGAATTGAAGATTAACGTTCTTAAATCGCGCTACCGAAACAAATACGACTTAGAGGACATGTAATGAAACAGTGGATACTAGCAGCGAGTTTATGCAGCAGCATGGCTTTTGCAGATGTAGCAGTGATAGTTCACCCATCCAATGGTGATGCGTTAGATAAAGATTCAATCAGCCGCCTCTTCCTTAACAAAATGAAAGCTTTTCCAAACGGCACGAAAGCAGTTCCACTAGCACTTGCTGAAGGGCAAGCCGCGACAGATGAATTCAACGGTAAAGTTTTGAATAAATCAGCGTCTCAGCTTACCGCTTTTTGGTCTAAATTAGTTTTTACTGGGAAAGGTCAGCCTCCTAAAGCATTAGGTAGCGACGCCGAGGTGGTTTCAGCTGTTGCTGCAGACCCAGGTGCAATTGGCTATGTAGATGCTGGCTCCGTAGACGGAAGCGTTCGCGTAGTTGCCACTTTTTGATTACACAGTTTAAGAATTTTTAAGGAACGAGCATGAAAACCAAACTTGCCTTTTTGACCGCTGCTAGCCTTTTAGCCGCACCAGCATTTGCAGAAATTCAAATTAACGGCTTCGCTAACTTAATCGGTGGTATGACACTAGATGATGACGAAGCAGTATACGATTACGACAGCGACTTTACCTTTGATCCAGCAAGTGTCTTTGGACTGCAAGTACGTGGCGATGTAAGCGACAAGCTTTCTGCTACGGCGCAGTTAGTAGGCCGTGGTAGTGATGACTACGATGCAAGCTTCGAGTGGGCTTACATGACTTACGTGGTAAATAACAACGTAAGCATTAGTGCGGGTAGAATCCGTTTACCACTGTTCAAATACTCTGCGTCATTAGATGTGGGTTATTCGTACCACTGGTTAACGCCACCTGACTCTGTTTACGGCATCGATTTCAACAACATCGATGGTGTGCGTCTTGACTACAGCACATACTCAGGCGATTGGGAATATGGCGCGCAGTTTACTGTGGGTCGAGTTCAAGCTGATACTTTTATTTCCGGTACACCGGCTGAGCTAGAGTTAGAAAACGTAGTTGCCGTTTCTTTTGAAGCGACACGTGATTGGTTCAGTGCTCGTACTTTACTAGCACGCGGTAAAACCACGGCAGTTAACGAAGATTTTGATACGTTTGTTGCGGGGATGGGACAATTTGGGTCATTCATTCCATCAGCAACTGCTGCCGCAGAAGGGTTCAGCGTAAATGAAGACACAGGTACATTCTTTGAAGTAGCCGTGGCTATTGATAAATATGACTGGTTTGTTGGCGCTGAGTTTACAAAAACAGAAGTAGATGATGCAATCATCGCGTCAAACGAAGCATGGTATGTAACTGCTGGAATGCGCTTTGGTAAATTTACACCTCATATTACTTATGAAGTAGAAGAAGCTGATAATGCTGATCAAGTTGGGCTTGTAGCCGGGCTGCCTAGCATGATTGACACAGGCGATGCAGTAACGGATGCAACATGGTCTGCAATTTACCAAGCGGCTACAGGTATTGCTGCCGACCAAGCACAGGACACTTCTGCTGTTACTTTAGGCCTTCGTTATGATGTAGAGCCAGGATTTGCACTTAAAGCTGGCGTTACTTGGTACAGCGATGACCTAATTGACGCTAACGATGCTACGCTTCTTAGAGTTGGCGCAAACTATACATTCTAATTAGCATTACAGTTGGATGTTTTATAGCCCTGTTCAGCAATGCGCAGGGCTAAGATATTTCTAAAGTTTTTTGAGAAAGTGAAGATATAGAATAACAAAGCCATGTTTTGTGGCCGTGCCTAAAGTAACGTGACGTAATTGGTGAGATAAAAATGAATTTTCTAAAAAAAATGCCCATCGCAACAAAGATTTTCCTGATACCGGGAATTGCTGCATTAAGCTTTATTATTTACCTCTTAATTACGGTTTATGTTGCTTTGAACAATGGCGACACCCTAGAGAAAGTTGAGAAGGTTCAGTTCCCCGCACTTCAATTGTCTGCCTCTACTTTGGTAGATATGCAAAAGGTGAGGGATACATTGAGTAGCGCGGTGACCACAGGCGATCAAGATACATTAAGCGCTGCGAGTGAGTTAGCCTCAGATGCAAAAGCAGGGCTTGATGAGATTAAAGCAATTAGCCCTGAATTCGGTCCTGCAATATCTAAGATTTCCCAGGGGTTTGATGATTACTTCGAAGTGGCTTTCGGTGTATCTCAATCTATGGTTGATGGCACTGCTGATTTTAGCCGTTTAGGTCAATTGTCGTCGCAGATGAATGGCTCATATGACGCCGTTATTGCCTCTATGTCGAATTTTAGAGACGAGCAACAGGCCGCTTTTGTTGAGTCGTTTGAAAGAACCAACGCCGCTAATACCTCACTTATTAGTACCGGTGTGGTAATGACTATCGTCGTCACCTTATTATTGTTTGCTACCGCTGTGCCCATTGTTCGTGGTATCAAGCAAAGCATTGATGACGTAGTGCGCTCGCTGAAAGATATAGCTCAAGAAAATGGTGATTTAACCGTTCGCATCTCAACGAAAAGTGAAGATGAAATTGGCGAGCTGGTTTATTGGTTCAACCAGTTTATGGATAAGCTGCAAGGCGTTGTGAAAGATGTGGTTGAGGCAAGTTTGCCGTTATCAAACTTGGCGCAAAACCTTCGCGGCCTAACGGAAGAAACCCAGCGTACTATTGATATTCAGCAGCAGTCTGCACAAAACGCCAAACTAGCGGTTGATACAATGAGTGGTTCAGTAGACGGAGTAGCACACAGTGCCGCACAAGCTGCTGCTGATGCTAATGAAGCGACTAGCGCCGCTGGCGAAGGTCGTCAAATAGTACAACAAACCGTTTCTAGTATTCAGCAGTTAGCCGAAAACGTGCGTGAAACCGCTGATGTGATTGGGCGCCTTGAGTCAGATTCTAATAAAGTTGGTTCGGTACTCGACGTGATTAAAGGTATTGCTGAACAAACTAACTTACTGGCACTTAATGCCGCTATTGAAGCTGCTAGAGCCGGCGAGCAAGGGCGTGGTTTCGCCGTTGTTGCTGATGAAGTTCGTACACTAGCATCACGTACCCAACAATCGACTGAAGAAATTCAAAGCACCATTGAGCAGCTACAGAGCGCAGCGCATTCGGCTGTAGAAGTGATGTCTCGCGGTACCGAGCAAGCAACCAATAGTGTTGAAACAGCTAATAAAGCCGGTGTTAGTTTAGAAACGATTACCAGTACAATTGGTCGCATTAATCAAATGAACGAACAGATTGCGCACAACACTGAAGATCAGCGTACAGTGGCGGTAGACATTGTGAGGCATGTTGAAGAGATTCACCAACGTACAGAGCAAACCTCTAGTCGTTCGGGCGAATTAGGTGTGATGTGTAACGAACTTGCCGATTTAGCACAGCATTTAGAACTGATAGCAAAGCAGTTCCGCGTATAACCGCTAACTAAATATAAAAAACGCCCTCAACATTGAGGGCGTTTTTGTATCTGACATTAAGTTGCTATCGGCGAGTAAAAATCACGAAGCTACTGAATAATTAGCGCCGCAAATGGAACGTAATTACTTTGGTAAGTAACCATGTTGGCTGTTGCAAGTGACTATTTTGTGCCACAGCTTAGCGCCAATTCAGATAAAAAAAATCCCCTGGCAAAGCAGGGGATTTTATATTGTTTTATTACTTGCGAGTATTCTACTCGTCTAAGAAGCTTCGTAGCTGCTCAGAGCGGCTAGGATGACGTAGCTTACGCAATGCCTTCGCTTCAATTTGACGAATACGCTCACGGGTAACGTCAAACTGCTTGCCCACTTCTTCAAGTGTATGGTCAGTATTCATGTCGATACCGAAACGCATACGAAGTACCTTCGCTTCACGTGCTGTAAGCCCTGCCAACACTTCTTGTGTTGCGTCTTTAAGGCTACCGCCGGTCGCAGAATCGAGGGGCTGTATAATGGTGCTGTCCTCGATAAAATCACCTAGATGCGAATCTTCATCATCGCCAATTGGCGTTTCCATTGAGATTGGCTCTTTAGCAATTTTCAACACTTTACGAATTTTGTCTTCTGGCATAAGCATGCGTTCAGACAACTCTTCAGGTGTTGGCTCACGACCCATTTCTTGTAGCATTTGACGAGAGATACGATTAAGTTTGTTAATCGTTTCAATCATGTGCACAGGAATACGGATAGTACGCGCTTGGTCGGCAATAGAACGGGTAATTGCCTGACGAATCCACCAGGTAGCATAAGTTGAGAACTTATAACCACGGCGATATTCAAACTTATCTACCGCCTTCATCAGGCCGATGTTACCTTCCTGAATAAGGTCAAGGAACTGCAAACCACGGTTGGTGTATTTCTTAGCAATTGAAATAACCAAACGTAAGTTAGCTTCAACCATCTCTTTCTTCGCACGGCGAGCCTTTGCTTCACCAATTGACATACGACGGTTGATGTCTTTGATATCAGCAATAACCAAACCAGTTTCTTGTTCAACCTGGTTCATCTTGCTAATACAGCGTTCAATTTCTTCTTTATTAACGGCTAATGCGTCAGAATAAGCTGCGTTAGCTTTAATCGCTTTTGTTAACCAAGCAGAAGACGTTTCGTTTCCTGCAAATGCCTTGATGAAATCTTTCTTAGGCATTTTAGCGTTAACAACACAGAACTTCATAACAAGACGTTCTTGGATACGCACTTTGTCCATCATTGAACGCATGTTTTTAACCATACGATCAAATTGCTTAGGCACTAGACGGAATTCTTTGAAGACTTCACTCAATGCATTGATTTGTTCACGAGCGGCAGCATGAGAGCGGCCTTTCTTCTCGATAACGTCACGTGCTTTGATGTATTGATCACGAAGGGCACCAAACTTAGCGCGGGCTAATTCAGGGTCTACACCGCCTTCATCTTCGTCTTCTTCATCATCGTCGTCATCTTCATCTTCCAGTTCTTCTTCTGAAAGTTCAGAGCCGATGTGCGTGGCCGTAGGAGCAAGATCTTGATCATCATTCGGGTCAACAAAACCAGAAATAATGTCGCTGATGCGAATTTCTTCTGCTTCGTACAAGTCCCATTGATCGAGCAAATAGGTGATGGCTTCAGGGTATTCAGCAACAGAGCACTGAACCTGATTAATTCCATCTTCTATACGCTTGGCAATTTCAATTTCGCCTTCACGAGTAAGAAGCTCAACCGTACCCATTTCACGCATATACATACGCACAGGGTCGGTGGTACGCCCAATTTCGCTTTCTACTGTAGCAAGCGCTTGAGCAGCAGCTTCAGCTGCGTCTTCATCGGCGGTTGCTTCTTGCATGAGAAGTTCATCTGAATCTGGAGCAGATTCAGAAACTTGAATTCCCATGTCGTTGATCATGCGAATAATATCTTCAATTTGATCAGAATCGACAATATCTTGCGGCAGGTGGTCGTTAACTTCTGCAAAGGTTAAGTAACCTTGCTCTTTACCTTTTGCAATCAGGAGTTTAATCTGAGACTGCTTGCTTTGCGCCATATAACCTACACTTCTCACATTCAATTAGTTTGCAATAGAAATACCCATACCAAAGAGGTATGTACATTATTTCTCTGTAGTACTACTGTTGTATCAATGCCGCTTCCGCTCGGTGTCACGTCATATTAAACGGTGCACACCTGCCCGGGTTTGGTTCTGCCCGTTTTGTTCGGCTTTATAATTGCTACTGACATTGCTGCAAATTTGTTCACATTTATGCTTATAAGCGTGCGTGCAGCGAATTAGCCAGTATAGCAGAATTACTAATGGTTTTACCAGATTGACGGCTGTTTTTTTAGCCAGTTATTAGTCTCGACCTTATGGTCAGCTTTTCTGGCGCTCCTTCATTAACAAGTTCAGTTCCTCTTTTTCCACTTGAGTGAGTGGTTGAACCCGAGAGCGGGAAATTAAAGTTTCTATGCGGCTATCGAAATGCCAATCGAGTAATCGAGCAAAACTGTCGCTATAAACACGCTCAGCATCCTCGTCTTTAACAAGATGTTCTTGTAACAATAATTTCGCGATAGTAGAAGAATGGGGATGATTACGGAAGTTTTCAACCAGCTGTGCAGTGGTTGCTTGGGGATATTGCGCGCAATAGCGATGAATATCCAATAAAAGATCCATTCCGGTTGCGTCACTCCCTTCAAATACGGAAGGTTGCACGTCATCACAACGTGTGGCTAACGAGGGAGAGTCTAGCAGTAACCTAATCAGCATGCGTAGCGGTGACAAGCGAGCTTTACCTACTTGGTTTCTATTCGCTGAATATGCAGGCTTGCTACTGGCATGGTTCGCTTTGGATATATCCTGCTGCAACTTAAATCTGTCGTATTCACCGGTGTGTTTAGCGAGCTCTTCTAGTAGCATCTGCTTTTGGTCGTCACCCTGCACACTCTCAATTAATGGCATGGCTGCTTTGCGAAGCGCTATTTTACCTTCCGGTGTACCCACTTTATGTGTTTTCAATTGGTTTTCGAAGAAGAAGCGTGACAATGGCATAGCATTATCAAGCATTTCCATGAAGGCATCTTTACCAATTTTTCTTACCATAGTATCTGGGTCTTCGCCGTCAGGTAAGAATAAGAAAGACAGTCTGACGCCGTCTTTTAACGCGGGCAGGGCATTTTCTAATGCGCGCCACGCCGCTTCACGACCTGCACGGTCGCCATCATAACAACAAACAATATGCGGGGTTGCGCGCACTAACATTTGCATATGTTCAGCTGTGGTAGCGGTGCCAAGTGCAGCCGTTGCTTGGTTAATACCGAATTGACTTAACGCCACCACATCCATATAGCCTTCAACAATAAGGACTGCGTCGAGTTGACGGTTCTGTTGACGAGCTTGGTAAAAACCAAATAGCTCGCTGCCTTTATGAAAAATGCGGGTTTCAGGGGAGTTTAAATATTTTGGGCCGCCGTCTTCTAATACACGGCCACCAAAACCAACAACGCGGCCTCGCTTGTCCCGAATGGGGAACATAATTCGGTCGCGAAAAAAGTCGTAGCGTCTACCTTGATCGTTCTGATTAACCAATTTTAAGTCGATAAGCTGTTTTACCCGGGCTTGGTCTTTGCCAAACGTTTTTAGCAACGCATCCCAACTGTCTGGTGCATAGCCTATTTCCCATTGCTTAACGATATCGCCACTAAGCCCACGACTTTTTAAATAATCTATGGCTTTGCCGCTATTTTCATTTTGTTTAAGTTGGTGTTGGAAAAAGCGAACAACTTGTTCCATTAGTGAGTAGTCGTCTTGCTGCTGCTGCTTTTTCTCTTCGCTAACAACAGGCAAGTGGCCTTTTTCTCTCGGTACTTCTAATCCGTAGAGTTTGGCGAGTTCTTCAATAGCCTCAACAAACTCAAGGCGGTCGAATTCCATCAAAAAAGAAATCGCGTTGCCGTGGGCACCACAACCAAAGCAATGATAAAACTGCTTTTCTTGGCTTACGGTAAAAGAAGGGCTTTTCTCATTATGAAAAGGGCAGCAAGCTTGATAATTTTTGCCCGCTTTTTTTAACTTCACCCTACTATCAACAATGTCTACAACATCGGTACGTGAGAGAAGATCATCAATAAAATCGCGAGGTATTTTTCCGGCCATGGGGAGACACTAATGCTTATAACGGTAATTAGGGTAGCACAAAAAAGTACTGTAACAGGGAAGGTAAATAATGAAAATGCCAGGTTTGCGATTACACAAACCTAGCTAATGCTATTACTACCCCTCGACTTTTATCGATAGTTAGGCATTTAAACGGGCTTTTATTTTAGCGCTTAGAGCGCCCATATCTGTGCGGCCTTGTACTTGTGGTTTAAGGCTACCCATTACTTTACCCATGTCTTGCATGCCTTGAGCACCGGTACTTACCATAGCTTCATCAATTAAGGCAGCCAGTTCGTCTTCGGTCAAAGGCTGTGGAAGGAAACCTTCTAACACAACAATCTCTTCACGCTCTTTACTGGCCAAGTCATCACGGTCAGCGGCATCAAATTGAGATGCGGCATCTTGACGTTGCTTAACCATCTTGGTTAGTACTGCAAGAATGTCGCTATCAGTAAGGGTGATTTGCTCGTCGATTTCACGTTGTTTAATGGCTGCTATTGCCATGCGAATGGTGCCTAGACGTAATTTCTCTTTAGCGCGCATTGCATCTTTTTGTGCAGATTTTAAATCGTCTATTAAAGCCATGATGCTCCCAAATTAAGTAAAGTTTCAACAAAGAAGGAAAGTCATTATAAAGGTATAAAGAAAAAAGTTATAAAAAGAAAAAAGTTAAACAGTAAAAGTAAAAAAACATTCTATGCAGGGACACTCATAAAAAGGCATACACTATCTATAACGGGCAAGTCAGTGGGGTATTAAAAATCGGGAGTCTATCAGGGGGTCTTGATATTCACCGACGCACTGCATGTTAATAACCGGCGCGTTTCGCGTAAACAAATAATGCTAACAAGCGCTAATCAAAAATTTTCTGTACCCCAGAAACGCGAAAGGTGCTGCAAATGCAACACCTTTCAGACTCGTAACTTAACCCTGTTTTAGTAGAGTTTTACGCGACGTGCGTTTTCACGAGCTAATTTCTTTAGATGACGCTTTTTCGCAGCGGCTTTCTTACGCTTGCGTTCCCAAGTAGGCTTTTCGAAGAACTCACGACGACGAACTTCAGACAATACACCTGCTTTTTCACAAGAACGCTTAAAACGACGCAGCGCTACATCAAACGGCTCGTTTTCTCTAACTTTAACGATAGGCATTTAAACACTCACCTCAAAACTTTTGCTGTATAATTCCGGGAAATTGAGCGCTAAAAAGGCCACCCGGGTTAAAAATGGTGCGAAATTCTAATCATTTCCGAACAGAAAGTAAAGACTGAATTGCCAAAAAATAGGCAATATTGCGCAAATAAACGAAGCACCATTCCAAGATATGCGGAATAAAGGTAAACTCTGCGCCCTCTGAGACAAGGTAATACCTTTTATCTGTCTACGTGAGAAGAAGAATTCAGCGCGATCCCGCATTGGTTGAGTGGATCATATCACAGATCGCAGATGATCAAACAGGTCAGGTGCTGATCTATTGCAATAAACTTTGTTGCAATAAGTGCTGAGGTAACTCAAGTATCCTCTTGCAGGGTAAACGATGCTGATTATGCTCAATACTTGCGATTCGGCTATAGCTTGGGCTCGACAGGTTCGATAACTAAGCAAGCCATTGGTGTTTGTTATACCGTAAACATTGTTGTTAAAGACGTAAAAGTAAGGTTTGGCTCAATGCAAATATTAGGAATAGTATGCGTATATTAGGAATAGAAACTTCTTGTGATGAAACGGGTATCGCCGTTTATGACGACACTGCGGGATTATTGTCACACGAATTATACAGCCAAGTGAAATTACACGCCGATTACGGTGGTGTAGTGCCTGAACTTGCGTCACGGGATCATGTTAGAAAAATTATCCCGCTTATCGAAAAAGCGCTTAGTGATGCTAACACCCAACCTAATGAATTAGACGGCGTAGCCTTCACCCAAGGCCCAGGCCTTATTGGTGCGTTACTAGTGGGTTCTTCCGTGGGGCGTTCTCTAGCTTACGCGTGGGGGGTACCCGCAGTAGGTGTACATCATATGGAAGGGCATTTACTCGCCCCCATGTTAGAAGATAACGCGCCTGAATTTCCTTTTATTGCATTACTAGTTTCTGGCGGCCACTCTATGTTGGTAAAAGTAGAAGGCATAGGCAGCTACGAAGTTCTCGGTGAGTCGATAGATGACGCAGCCGGTGAAGCCTTTGATAAAACGGCCAAACTACTGGGGCTTGATTATCCAGGCGGGCCTTTATTAGCCAAGCTGGCAGAAAAAGGCGAGCCAGGGCATTACAAATTCCCAAGGCCAATGACAGACCGCCCAGGTTTAGATTTCAGCTTCAGCGGCTTGAAAACTTTTGCCGCTAATACCATCCGTGCTGCGGATGACAACGAGCAAACCAAAGCTAATATTGCATACGCATTTCAAGAAGCGGTTATCGACACGCTTATTATTAAGTGTAAGCGTGCACTCAAGCAAACGGGTATGAAGCGCTTAGTGATTGCCGGTGGCGTAAGTGCGAACACCATGTTGCGTACACAAATGAAAACCTTGATGGACGACTTACGTGGTGAGGTTTTCTATCCTAACTTAGCGTACTGTACCGACAACGGCGCCATGATAGCTTATGCAGGTATGCAGCGTTTGAAAGCCGGTGAAGTATTGGGGCTTTCTTCACAAGCTAAGCCTCGCTGGCCGCTGGATACGTTAGCGCCAGTATAATAATGTTGTCATCACAGGGTTTTATCATGCATGCTAAGTAGCAAATAAATTTACTTAGCATGTAGGAAATCTAGTGGTGTTTTCCCGTGATAGCGCTCGGCTCACAATACCGTTTATTGGCGCGGTACTTACCGCTAGTTGGTTGTCGCTAGCGGCCTTTAGTGCCCATGCAGATAATAAGCATGCAATTAATAACACCGTCGTTAATCAGAATGCGGTTAGCCATAAGAATCTGGCCTCGAGCCAGTCGGCTGAAAGTAGCAAAAATCATGTAGTTCTTATATCTTTAGACGGGTTTAGACATGATTACATCGAGCTGCACAATGCAAAAAATCTCGCACGAATTGCTAAGGCTGGTGTTCGAAGCACATCGTTAACACCTGTCTATCCCGCCAATACTTTCCCCAACCATATTTCTATTGTGACTGGGCTACTCCCCATACATCACGGCATTGTCGATAATCGTTTTTATGACAAGTTGCGACCCAGCAAAGAGGGTAGCTACGCACAATATTCTATGGGGAAGGCGCAAGACGATAGCAGCTGGATTACTGCGATGCCGCTTTGGCATTTGGCCGAGTTTCAGGGGCATAAAGCTGCAACCTATTTCTGGCCTGAATCTGACGCTAGAATAGCAGGAGCGCTGCCTTCTTATCTTTATCACTACTCGAAGCATGCAGATTACCAACAACGGATAGACCAAATTGTTCAATGGTTAAGTCTGCCGGAAGCTGCAAGGCCACTTTTTGTCTCAGGCTACTTTTCATTGACTGACACTGTGGGTCACGACGAAGGGCCTATGTCCGAGAAAACAAAAGAGGCTGTTGCAAAGGTAGATAAGCTAATCGGTCAATTGTACGACCGATTAAATGCGCTTTCGATAGACGTTAATTTGGTTGTGGTATCTGATCACGGTATGACCAACGTCAAAGATAGCCACCAGATTATGGTTGAGTCTTTAAATATTCCTGATTATTTCACTGTGCTTAACAGTGGTGCGCAAGTGCGTTTATATGCTAAGCCAGAGGTTACCTATGAGCAAATTGAAGATGAAAAAAATCGCCTCCGGTTGTTAGCGGAAGGGAGATTCATCTTGCTTACCTCCGTTGAACGCGATGTCAGGCATGCACAGTACAATGCGCGAACCGGCGATATTATTATGGAAACTGCCCCGCCTGCACGGTTTAAAAGTGAAGGAGATACTCATGTGAGCAAAGGTAGCCATGGTTATCTCAATACGTTGCCAGACATGGGCGGGCTATTTGTGGCGTCCGGGCCTTCGTTTAAACAAGGTAAAATGCTTCCAGCTTTCAGTAATCTAGAAATATACCCAGCGCTTGCTGAAATTATGGGCTTGGCCTTACTTGCCCCTATCGATGGTGAAATTAAGGTACTTCGGGAAGGTTTAAAAGAGGAATAACGCTAGGGCAGCTTTACCATACGCCCGAGCGAAAATAAAACATGTACGCTAAAGAAAGGTTGCTCACTCTTTGGTGTTGCCTTTGTCCCAAATTTTGCCCTCAGAGCGGCTGACTAACCTTTTGATATTGTCGCGATGACGCAAGATAATCAGCAAAGAGAGCATGATGACTGGAACGGTATAAAGGGGTTTTATTAACCAAGTAAAAAGCGGGGCAAGGCTTACTGCTACCAAGGCGCCAAGTGAGGAATAGCCGGTAAGAAACACCACTATAACCCAGCTCAAAATAAGCAAGCCAGCTAAATCTAATCCAATGGGTAACATGGCACCAAAGGCCGTTGCTACTGCTTTGCCCCCTTTGAAGCCAAAATATAAAGGGAAAATATGACCTAAACATGCGGCAATAGCGACTAGGCCTAAAAGCACGGGGTCTAAGCCCAAAAAGTAGCTGGAATAAACCGGAATAGTCCCTTTTAAAATATCCATTACTAGCACCAGCAATGCCGGAATCCTGCCGCCAATTCGATATACATTGGTGGCACCGGGGTTCTTAGAGCCTGCAGTACGGGGATCGGGGAGAGAAAATGCTTTGCAAATAACTACCGCGCTCGATAAAGAGCCAAACAAATAGGCTACGCAAATCATTAAAAGGGCCAACGGTATCATTATTGCTACTTTAACCTGCTGCTTTGTACACTAAACGTATATCTACACTAATAATATGGGGCGAATGCTATTGTGCGTGTTGCCCCCACTTGCAGTACAACGGTATAGTTGTGCCACCATCGCCCCATGGCGAATAACGTAAAGCGTAAAGCTACTCCATTCAAAAGTGATATACCACCTTTTGAGAAGAAGTTAACGTGGTAGTAAGACCAGTATGGTCATAAGAATGAAAAGGTTTATGGGAAAAATATATATAACAGGGCTGGCTGTCGATACCCTTATCGGTGTGTATGATTGGGAACGGGAGCGTTTAACCACGCTGTTGCTCGATGTTGAACTCGACGCTAACCTAGATGCCGCAATGCAGTCAGATAATGTCGACGATACCATTAACTATGCCGACGTGGCTGATTGTATTACCGAGGTAGGAAAAAACAGTCGTTTTATGCTGTTAGAAGCATTTGGCGGCGCGGTAATGAACAAGGTATTAGCCATGTTTCCGGCCCATGCCATCAGCCTTAAAATTGTGAAGCCGAATATTCTACCTAATGCCCAAACGGTGGCAGTGGCTATGTATCAGGAAAAGTCCTAGTGGGACGTCATACCATTTTAATCAGTGTGGGTTCCAATATCGACAAAGAACACTACATACGAGAAAGTATTAAAGCGCTTAAACTGCATTTCGATGACGTTAGTTACTCGTCGGTATATGAGAGTGAGTCAGTCGGCTTCGATGGCAGTGCCTTTTATAACCTAGTGGCGAAAGCCGTTACTTCTATGAGTATTATTGAAGTGCGAGATACCTTTCGTCAGATTGAAAGTGACAACGGCCGTAAACACGGGGAAAAGAAATTTTGTTCCCGTACACTGGACTTAGATTTACTCACGTACGATGACCAAATTACCCATGAACCCGTTGTGCTACCTCGGGAAGAGATTCTGTATAACGCCTTTGTATTATGGCCGTTAGCTGAATTGGTTCCTAATGAAATCCACCCTGTTGAAGGCAAAACCTACGAGGCACTTTGGCAGGCATTTGATAAAGAAAAACAAACACTCTCGCCCATCAATTTTACTTGGAGCTAAGCAACGGAATGACACTGTTCGAAATAATCATATTGGCCATTATTCAGGGCGTTACCGAATTTTTACCTATCAGCAGTTCTGGGCATCTTTTGCTGCCCGCAGAATTATTTGGCTGGGTAAGTCAGGGGTTAGCGTTTGATGTTGCTGTTCACGTGGGAAGCTTACTGGCGGTAATGATTTATTTTCGCCAAGAAATTGCACAAATGACAGTGGCTTGGGTAACTAAGGGTTTTACAAAAGAGCAAAGCACCGACAGTAAGTTAGCATGGTATGTGATTATCGCGACTATACCTGCTGTGATTATTGGCTTTGTAATGAAAGACTGGATAGAACTTAACGCCAGAACCGCCCTTGTTATTGCCGCTACCACCATTATTTTTGGCCTTGCCCTATGGTATGCCGACGCCACTGCGAAACGCACCCAAGAATTAACATCGCTTAATTGGAAACAAGCATTGTTAATTGGATTAGCACAAGTGCTGGCACTTATTCCTGGTACTTCACGCTCGGGTATTACCATGACCGCAGGTTTGATGTTGGGGTTAAATAGAGAGAGTTGTGCGCGCTTTTCGTTTTTACTGTCTATTCCCGTTATTCTGGGCGCTGGTTTGCTTGCCACCCTCGATTTATTGCAAGCTAACGAAGCGGTTGATTGGTCTGCATTACTTTATGGCGCTGCGTTTTCATTTGTGAGTGCTTACTTATGTATTTACCTTTTCCTTAGCTGGATATCACGAATTGGTATGCTGCCATTTGTGATTTACCGCTTACTGTTAGGCGTCATTTTGCTTTGGTTCGTTTTTGCATAAGTTGTTCCTATAAACTCAAGAGCAAAGAAGACTGGGTCGCAAATGACTGTGTTGGTGTAATACAATAAGGCGAATTCCTGTCTAGGGAAAGCGCCTCTTTTAAAGCATAAACAATGTAGTATGGTTACAATAATTGATGCAGGGAGTACGCAATGTTAGACACTATTTTTACGAAGATTATCAATAAAGAAATACCAGCAGATATCCTTTATGAAGATGATATCTCGTTGGCGTTTAGGGATATAAATCCGCAAGCGCCGGTGCATTTTTTAGTGATCCCGAAAAAGGCTATTCCTACCATTAACGACATCACTAAAGAAGACAGGGAAGTCGTAGGGCACCTATCTTATGTGGCTGCAAAGGTCGCGGGTGAATTAGGCGTAGATGAGCAGGGTTACCGCACGGTAATGAACTGTAATGAGTTTGGTGGGCAAACGGTGTACCACATACACTTACATGTGCTAGCCGGTAAAATCATGGGCTGGCCGCCATATACTGATACCGCAAAGCGTTTGGAATAGATAGGGTTTAGCGTAAAAGCCCTTAGAATGAAAAACGTTTTAACTCACCACTCAACGTAGAATGGTGAGTTAAATAGCCAGTCAGTTGCTTAACACAGGCAACTAACTGGCTTAGTGTTTAATGAACCGCTTATCGATAGATAGTGGTTAGTTCAAACCAAGTACCTTTTTACCTTGTTCGAAGTGAATATCGACAGGGATGTTTGCCGCTTCTAAGCGCGCTAAATCTGCTGCTAGCTGTGGTTTAATCACGCCCATATTGGCTACAAGTTCTGCAACACCATCGTAGTCGCCATCACCTTGCAGGGTTAAAATAAGCTCAGATAATGCGGCGACTGCTGCGCCCATCTTCTCAACATTAACGCGATAAACACCTTCTTCGGTTTGCTCAAAAGCGCCTTCTTGTGCAAAGAAATTAAAGCGAATCATATTCGCCTTACCGTGCGCACTAGAGGCCCCAAAACGTACTGAGCGGAAAATGCCGGCCATAAAAGTGACATAGTAATCTTCAAGTGTACCCTCTGAAATTTCGCCTTTTTCAAGCAAGCTTTGAATCATGTAAAGACCCAAAATGTCAGCTTTACCTTCTTCTAATGCCGAGGCGTGTTCTTTAAGTGAGCCTCTTACCGTATCGCTACCATCAAGGGTGTTTTTTATACCTAAGCCATGCGCCACTTCATGAAACATGGTGTTAGCAAAAAACGCATCAAACGTAATATGATCACGTTGCTCAGGTGCAATTAACATATCCGCAATAGGAATAAGAATATTGTCGAACTTGGCACGCATCGCGTTTTTAAGTTGCAAACGACGGGTGCCTTTTTCAAGCTGTACACGCTCATCATTAGGTAAGTTGATCGCAATGGTTTTACTGCCAGCATTTGAATGCCCCGCGTAATACACAACGTCATAGGCGTTTAAGTCGGCGTCGGAGCCAGGTACTTCCGCTTTGTACTGGGCAGGTACAGGCAAACCTTTTTGTAGCTCTGGAAGAAAAGCAGCGTATTTTGCGAGTTTTTCACTCCACGCTAAATCTTTTACCAAAACGTAGGCTTCAAAGGCGGCGCGATAACCAAATAGTTGGTCTTCATAGCTTTCGATTGGGCCAATTACCAACTCTACAGGGTTTGTCTTCATGTCCATCCACGCCATGTCCGAGGCTAAGTAATCGTCGGTAAGTAATGCTTGTGCGCGCAGGGTTAAGTAGGCTTTAAAGCTTGGATCTTCGGCAAGTTCAGCAGCCTCTTTAAGAATCTTTGATGCAGCGGTGAGTTCACTTTTGTACGCCTCAGAGTAGGGCACAGAGTAAAGGTTGCCAGCTTCATCTTGCTTCACCAACGAGTATAAGCCTTGTTTGTCATCGAACGTGGCGGTCGCGAAGTCAGCCTTTGTCATGTTGTGAGGATAAAATTCAGCACCTAGGGCTTTCTCTTCATAGCCTGAAAGAAACGCATTATCGCCGTTCAATCTGTCCCATGGCCCATAGTTGATTGAAGCAAAGTGTTTAACGTCGTCGTTTTCAATACTATTTAAAAACGCATTTTTATCGCCGAAGAAGGCCTGTTTCCAAAATAAGTCGTCCATTATTTTAGACGCATCTATGAGCAAACCTATCATCTTTTGTTGATTGTCGCTTAAATGGGATAAATCACTGGTCAATTCAACGGGATGATAAATAGATAGCCTAGACTCATTCACAAGAAGCGTGCTATCTGATGATGTGGTATGCGAAGCCTCTACGGAAGGGTTTGCTTTTGATATGCCTTCTTCTGGTGCTTTGGAGCAGGCGCTCATAAATAAACTTGTGGCAACTGCCACGGCAAGAGTAGAGTAATGTTTAGGTGATAATTTCATCATAAAGGTTTCTGTTTTAGATTTATTAGCAGGATAAGAATATACAATAAACTAACACGTTAGCGAGCAGCGTTTTGATGTGTATCAAGGTTTCATGTAAAGGCATATGTACTACACTATTCATAACGCGTAATAATGCATATTCAATGTTGAGTTAGTAAAAGGTTCAATATTATTCGAGCTCAATAACGGTTATAACATAAGGGGAATGTGATTTCCTGCTATCATAAAGCTATGCTTTTCAGATGTGTAGCGTATAGTGGGATAGTAAGTCTCTGAGCAACTGCAACTTGGTCATTTACTCGCAAACAAGGATTACAGTGTAACCGCGGGTATCTTAAATTCATTGCCTTTTAGTGGCTATTTGAAACATATCTAAGGGTAGGTATATGTCTACACAAAATGCGCTCTCAACAATTCTTGTTGAAAAAATAACAAACGACACACTCGTACTTCCTACATTACCGGCTATTGCTTTAAAAGTAAGAAAGTCAGCGGACGATCCTAATATCAACTTAAGTGCAATGGGTGATGTTATCGGACAAGACCCCTCGCTAAGCGCAAGAATGATTAAAATTGCGAACAGTGCTTATATGGGGCGCAGTATCAAAGTAAATTCTATCAGCCAAGCGGTAACCCGCATTGGTTTACGCCAAATCAAAAATATTTCAACTGCGCTTGCCATGGAGCAGCTGTTCGTTTCTAAAAACGATGTAGTGAGTGCCTATTTGCAAAAAGAGTGGGCGAATACGGTGAATATCGTGGCTAACTCAATGGCGGTAATGCAGCTTTATATCGCGCGCACGAAAAAGCGTGAAATGAGTATGGATATTATGACGCTAACAGCGTTAACCCATAACATTGGCGTATTGCCTATCCTGACCGAAGCAGAAAGACATCCTGAAGTGTTTGCGAATCCAACCTTTTTAGAAGTGGCCATCGACAAGCTAGCGGGCCGAATTGGCGCTAGCATCATGCGAGAATGGGGCTTTGGTGAAGAGTTTGTGAGTGTAGCCAAATGCTGGAAAGATTTGAGCTATATACCTGAACAGGTTACCTACATAGATTTCGTTCGTGTTGGCGCTGCCGTTTCTGGCGCAATGGACAGTCAAAAAGACGCGGTTTTGAACTTAGCCATACAGCGTGATGTTATTGATGATGTGGCGATACTTCACTCAGATGAGTTTGCCGATCTTGCCGGTGCGGCGAAACAAATATTTGCCTAACACCTTACTAGCATAATGTTAGTAAAGCAGGATTATCTGAAGCCGAACTTATGTTCGGCTTTTTTGTTTGTTGCTTTCAACCAACATTAACAATAAGCCAAGTAAAAGGCCCCACACCGCTGACGTGATGGATAGAAGACTAAAGCCTGATGCCGTACATAAAAAAGTGACCAAGGCAGCGTGACGGTATTTGTCGCTCTCTACGGTTTTGACCAAGGCGGCTTGCAAGGTAGACAGCAGCGCAAGACCTGCCAGTAAATGCACTACAATCGGGGGCATTGAAACGAACAAAACCACCACAACAGACGCAAGTAGCCCCATAAATAGGTAACCAATACCTGCGGCGATGGCCGCTTTATAACGCTGACTTTTATCTTTATCTGCTTCTTCCCCCATGCACAAGGCCGCGGTTATTGCCGCAAGATTGAACGTGAACCCGCCAAATGGCGCTAGCACCCCCTGCAATATGGCAATGCCACTTAGCACTGTTTTATGGTCGGGGTGGTAACCATGGGAATGGTGTATCGCAATGCCGGGTAAATTCTGAGAAAGGGTAGTAATAATGTACAAAGGAACGGCAAGCCCAATGGCGGCGGTAACTGAAAACTCAGGGCTGACCCACACGGGAGTGGGTAGTGAGAGAGTTAACGGGATTTCACCGTTTAAGAAGCTACTAGTGACAATAGAAACAGCCAGTAAACACAACATAAGGTAGCGAGGGAAAAATCGGCTTCCAACAAGATAGATAGCCAGAAAACTGGCAACAATATAGGGGTGTTGTTCTACATCAGTGAATATCGATATACAGATAGGCAATAGAATACCTGCCAGTAGCGCCGATGAGATACTAGCCGGAATGCGGCTTATTTGATTGAGCAAACTGCGACTTTGCGCGGTAACCAGCGAAAGCACTGCGCAGATAATAAAGGCGCCAATACTCTCAGGAAGGGTGTACTGCTCCACGCTACCTAATAAAAAGGCCGCACCAGGGGTCGACCAGGCGGTGACGACAGGCATTTTCATTAGCCAAGAATAGAAAATACAGGAAATGCCCATGCCTAGGCCTAAGGCGAGAAGCCAACTAATGACCATATCAGGGCTTGCCCCCGCTTTACGGGCAACATCAATAACAATAACAACAGCACTGCTATAGCCAACGGTGACTGCCGTTAATCCTGAAGAAATGTGGCTAATCTGCCATTCTGATTTCATCTTTGCCCCAACCATTTGAACCTAAACCTAAACTACTTCATACTGTGTGCGTTATAACGTACACAATAAGTTAACTCTACACTTGTGCGTTATAGCGCACAAGGCGTTTTGCATTAAAATGCTAAATCGACTCTATTTGTAAGAATGTGACAAGAAGCAGTAAATGATGAAGACCAATAGCGATGCACTACAGGCGGGAGACTTTTCGTTAAGTATTTCTGCGCGTTTAAAGCAGTTGCGTGGTGATATGGGCTTGTCTCTTGATAAAGCCGCCACGTTAACCGGTGTGTCTAAAGCCATGTTAGGCCAAATAGAGCGGCAAGAGTCAAGCCCGACTATTGCCACATTGTGGAAAATTGCGACAGGGTTAAATGCCTCGTTCTCCTCTTTTATTGCAGCAACCGCACAATCTGAATTCGATGTTAATCACGGCTTTATTCACGACCCAAACATGCAAGTGAAAACCCTTTTTCCGTTTGATGTAAACAAAGGTTTTGAGGTGTTTGAAATTACCTTAACGCATTTTCATGAGCAACGCTCTACGGCCCATCAAAGTGGGGTTACTGAACATATTCATTGCATTGGAGGCAGGTTAACCTTGTGGCAAGGTAATGAGTGTAAAACCATCAAAGCCGGCGAGCAGTATTTAATAGATGCCGATCAAGCGCATGGCTATAAAGATGAAAGTGGGGAAACCCAGTTTATTAATATTATCCACTACCCGGTGCTGTAAAGGCAGCTGGCAGGCAAGTGATTAGAGGTGAAGCGGGTAACTAACGGGTGGCAAAGATAAACAAAATGTTGAGCAATACCCATGGGGCACTGCTCAACACGTATTAATTTCACGCTAGTTAAACACGGTTTAGGTGTTAGCGTCATTCAAGTTGAGCGTTTCACGCAAGAAGTTTAGCAAAGTACAAAGCTCTGCAGACATTAACGCAAATTCAGCATCTAGGCGTGCTTCAATTTGGTCTTTAGGAATGTCTTCAGTCTCTTCTTTTAATCTATCGGTAAACTTAATACGCTTTAACGAGCCATCTTCAGCAATAACTGCCGTTAGGGTATCTTGATATTCAAACGCCACTTTTTGTACCAGCTTACCTGCATCCAAATGAATCGTGATTTCATCACTATCAAGCGGCTGGTTTTTACAGCGAATAATACTGCCAGCATCATCTGTAGATTTGAACTCGGCTTCTTCAAGTAGTGCTATGCCATCTGGCGCTGAGTCAGTCAGCCAGTGAGTCAGTTCAGACTGCAAACTGTGGCGGGCTAAAGGCACAACCGGTAGTGAGCCAATGGCTTTTCGAACTAGGGCCAAAAAGGCTTCAGCTTTGCCATCGGCAGAGGCATCAACAGCCACAAGGTTATCTTCTAACGAAATAAACCCATGGGTGTAAGTGTTTTTAGTAAACGCTTGAGGCAACAAGCGAGTTTGAATTTCCTGCTTAAGATCGGCTTTAGCCTTTTTACCGACAGGCGAACCGGTTTCCATTTCAATTTTGGCAACCATGTCGTCCAGTTCGGCATTAATTACCGCGGCGGGAAGTAGCTTTTCTTGCTTCTTAACGGTAAGCCAGTAACGTTGCCCAACACGCTGAAACATAGTGCCTTGTTTGCCGGCTTGGGAGAAAGGGGAGGCAAAGCCCATAGTGGCCAAGTCTTGACTCTTACAAGGACGGAAGGCTTGCTCGCTTAGCACGCGCTCTAGGTCGTCATCGTCAAGGGAAAGTGGCTGTGTAATTTGGTAGGCTTTTATATTTTTAAACCACATTTGAGGCTATCTCTTTTAAAAATGGTGGGCAAGCGTACCAAGCTAGCGAATGCGGTGCAACGGATATAGTACGGGAGCTATAGAGATTTTTTGTTAAGCCGGTTTGCCCTTCATGGGAAAGCGAATGGTATATTGGAGGCCATCGCCAGGTTTGCTTTGCGCTTCAATGTGGCCAGATAAAGACTGAGTAACAAGGTTGTACATAATGTGTGTGCCAAGCCCGCTGCCGCCTTCTCCTCGCTTAGTCGTAAAGAAGGCGTCAAACAACTTATCTAAATCATCATTAGACAAGCCTTTCCCGTTGTCACGGTAACGCATTTCTATGGTGTTGTTATCCGTACTCACATCTAACGTTATTTTGCCATCGTTAGTGTCTTCAAAACCATGCACTAAAGAGTTCACAATCATGTTCGTCACAATTTGGGCAATGGCCCCTGGTGCACAGCGAATATAAAGATCTTCAGGGCAACTAACCACTATTTCATGATTATTATGCTTGAAGCTTGGCTTAAGTGATTTAATGATGTCACGAATGTAATCGTTAAGGTTTATCTCTCGTTCAGTTTCGCTGGTTTGATCTACCGCCACTTGTTTGAAGCTGGCGATAAGCTCAGATGCTCTGTTTAAGTTAGTTAACAGGAGATTAGCCGTTTGTTCTGCTTCATTAATGAAGTTTTCCATGTTTTTTGTAGTCAGGCTTTTTTCTTCAAAACTCGTTTTTAAGTTATTAAGTCGCTCTTGCAAAAAGCTGGCGGCAGTTACGCCAACGCCAAGTGGTGTATTTACGTCATGGGTAATCCCAGCTACCAAACCGCCAAGAGAGGCCATGCGCTCAGATTCGACCAATTGGTCTTTGGCGAGTTGTAAATTTCCCATTGAATTCGCTAACTCCGAATTTTTTTTGCGAAGCTCATCTTCTATATACTGCCTATTTTCATTCTCTTGACGAAGCTCTCTTTGATTTGCGATAAGCTCGTCTTTTTGTTGTTCAAGGCTAAGCATAATTTGAGAAAGCGAAGAGGTTTTCTTAGCGACTTCTTGCTCTAAAATAAGATTCTGATCGTCTAGCTTTTTATTGGCATGCGATAGCTGGCTTTGAGCATTGGTCAACTTACCATTAGATACGATTAAATCGTCGATAACGTTGTTGTAGGATTCTTTTAATTGCAGTAATTCATTATCGTCATTAATTTTTACTGAAAGCTTACTTTCGTTGGGATGAAGCGGGTCGAACCCTTCCATTTGATGAATTATTTCAGCCAAGGGTTCGGACAACATGGTGCGAAACGCGGTCATAAAAAGAAACACCAAAAAGGTGGTTTTTATTAACGCATTTCCAATAAGAAAAAAGATGCCAATTTCGATACGGCCAAAAATAGTATCGAAACTTGAGTAGAGCGTTACATCGCCTACGGTCGATTCTCGTCCTGAAAATTTAAATATTAATGGAAAGCTATAGCTAAAAATGCCACTTGGGTGGTCTTCTATTAATTCTTCTTCGATAGGAGAGCGAGGACGCTGAATACTTAAACCGTAGTCGGCAATTTGATTGCCATTTTCATCTCTAACTTGCACGCCTTCAACGATGGGAAGTTCTAATAACCCCTCTGCAATTGAGTTTGCTTGCTCGGTGTTAAGTTCCCACAGGGCGCGGGTTAAGCTGGTTGAGAAGGTGTTTTTTAACGTTTGTAATTCGTCTTCAACATGATCTTTGGTGCTTAAATACTCAGTGAAAATCTGTCCAACGGTAACAATAAGCGTAAGAATGAAGTATACAGAGAGCACTCGTGTCAGCAGTTTTCTTGATAACCCAGTTTTTACCGCCGCCATTGAACAACATTCCTCTGTCTATAATTTACTTTACCTTCATTGCCAAGAATATGCGTAAATGTATGAATAAACAAGCAAGCGCTATGAAGAAAATACGACCCATCTTTGTAGAAAACTTGACACATTAATGTAATCGTTTTAATAAAAGTGTCACAGTGCACATTAATAATAGCGGCGTTTTGTGATGAGCAGGAAAATAATAATGTCTCGTACAGTTTTGGTGGTTGAGGACGAAGCGCCCATCCGTGAAATGCTTAAGTTTGTGTTAGAGCAATCTGGTTTTAATATTATTGAAGCCGAAGATTACGATATAGCGCAAGAAAAAATATGTGAACCTTACCCAGATTTAATCTTACTCGATTGGATGCTACCTGGTGGAAGCGGCGTTCAATTGGCCAAGAGTTTAAAGCAACATGAGTTCACTCGTGATATCCCAGTGATCATGCTTACCGCAAGAGGCGAAGAAGAAGATAAAATTCGCGGTCTTGATGCGGGTGCTGACGATTACGTCACCAAACCGTTCTCACCTAAAGAGCTTATTGCTCGAATAAAAGCGGTGATGCGACGAGTAACGCCTACATCAAATGAAGAGCCTATTGAATTTAACGGCTTGAAACTTGAGCCTGTGTCTCATCGCGTTATGGCCAATGAAGATCCGTTAGACATGGGTCCAACCGAGTTTAAACTTCTTCACTTCTTCATGACCCATCCAGAGCGCGTTTATAGCCGTGAGCTATTACTCGACAATGTCTGGGGGACGAATGTATATGTGGAAGATAGAACCGTTGATGTGCATATCAGACGTTTACGCAAAGCTATCTCTCGTCATGGGCATGATGCTATGATTCAAACCGTGCGTGGAGCCGGTTACCGTTTCTCTACCAAACTCTAAATTCCCAGCGGATAAGAGACGCCGATAGCGTCTCTTCGCTCTCCGCGTTTCACTGTTTCAGGGCGCATTCACTATGTACTACCCGTTCTCATGGCTGAGAAGTACCCTTCGACTAGTGCTATACCTTTTGGTATTCGCGCTAATCGGTTGGTATATGAATGACATGTTATTTGCTGTAGCCATTGGCGCCACCTTGCTGCTTATCTTCAACTATTGGCATTTATACAAGCTTAACCGCTGGTTGTGGCATAGTCGTAAAATGTCACCACCCACCGTGCGTGGTGTGTGGGAACATATTTACGAAGGCATTTATTACCTGCAGCGCAGAAACAGAAATAAGCGTAAAGAGCTAGGTGAACTCGTGAAGCGATTTCGTGAGGGCTCTGAAGCCTTACCCGATGCCGCGGTAGTGGTGGATTCAAAAGCATGTATTATTTGGTGTAACCGCTTAGCCCGGCTGGATTTGGGCTTGAAGTGGCCACAGGATGCGGGCAGAAGGCTCGATAATTTACTACGCCACCCAGAGTTTATTCAGTACTTCCATGCTGGAAATTTCAAATATCCTATTGAAGTACCATCACCCACTAACCCGCATAAAACCTTTGAATATCGGGTTATGCCTTATGGTGACGAACACCTTTTATTAATTGCGCGTGATATTACCCGTGTTTCTCAGTTAGAGGCCATGCGTAAAGATTTTGTCGCCAATGTGTCACATGAATTAAGAACGCCGCTTACGGTAATTAATGGGTATTTAGAAATTTTGCCGGTGGATGAGTCGGCCGATCCTTTTATGCAAAAAGCCATGAAGGAAATGACCGCGCAAACTCATCGTATGCAAAATTTGATTGAAGATTTATTAGTGTTGTCTCGCATTGAGGCCAGCTCTGAACGCATTTATGAAAACGTAGTGAATATTCCTACGGTACTGTCTCAGATAGAGCGAGAAGCGCAGGCGCTTAATAAAGAAAAACAGCACCATATTGAATTTCATATTGATACCGAACTAAAAGTATTTGGGGTTGAAACCGAATTGCGAAGTGCTTGTTCTAACTTGGTATTCAATGCCGTGCACTACACTCCACCTGGTGGAGAAATTCATGTATATTGGCATGGTGACGAGGAAGGGGCTAAATTTGCCGTTCATGATAATGGCGATGGTATTGAGTCTAATCACCTTAATCGACTTACCGAGCGTTTTTACCGTGTCGATAAAGCACGGTCTCGCAAGACTGGTGGCTCAGGATTAGGCTTGTCGATAGTAAAGCACGTACTTAGCCATCACAATTCCCGTTTAGACATTGCCAGTACCTTAGGTGAGGGCAGTCAGTTTTCCTTTGTGCTTGATAAAGAGTTAATTGCGGAGCAAATTTAAATGCGAATAAAGCAATTCATCGCCTCGTGCAATGTGGCCGTTTTGCTTCTTGTATCAGGCTCGTTGGGGGCTGAAACTACCCATGAGCTAGAGTATGAACGCCAACCTGGGGTGGCAGGAAAGATCACCTCGGTAGGTTCAGACACACTCGCGAATTTAATGACCTTTTGGTCGCAAGAGTTCAAAGCCCTCTATCCGCAGGTGGGTTTCCAAATTCAAGCCTCGGGGTCTTCTACTGCGCCCCCTGCGCTTATTGAAGGTACAGCCACTATCGGCCCCATGAGCCGAGAATTAAAGCCTAGTGAAATTCGCGATTTTACCCGCAAGCACGGTTACCCGCCTTTAGTCCTTAAGGTTGCGATGGATGCTATCGCTATTTTTGTGGAACGCAGAAACCCGCTACAAGGCCTTACCCTGAACCAAGTCGATTCTATCTTTTCTCAAACACAATTTTGCGGTGGGGATGGACCAATCAATAAATGGTCAGAGTTAGGCATTGATGCTAATGGCTATCGCGCCCCAATTCGCTTGTACGGGCGAAACTCGGTATCAGGAACCTATGGATTATTTAAAATCATAGCCATGTGTGACGGTGATTTTAGAAATACGGTAAACGAGCAGCCTGGGTCGGCTTCAGTAGTGCTGTCTGTCGCCTCAGGTAAAGGCGCTATGGGTTATGCGGCCTATGGTTACAAAACCGCAGGGGTGCGGGCGCTGCCGTTAGGTGAAACGAAAGATTCGTTAGTGCCACTTACCATAGATAACGTTCGTAGTGAGTCTTATCCGTTCTCGCGCTTCTTGTATTTGGTGATAAACAAAAAACCTGGTGAGCCACTGCCTACCCTTGAAAGAGAGTTTTTGCGTTATATTCTATCTGAACAAGGGCAAGAACAAGTCGCGCGTGATGGGTACTTTCCAATTAGGGAAGATATGCTCTTAAGGCAGCGTAGGTTGGTCGATTAATTTGTATCAAACAGGTGAATAACCGTGGAGCATGTTTCATCACGCTGGAAAAATTGGGTAGTTAAAAACCTTCTCGCAGGCACAGCACTTCCCGTGATTACAGAGCAGTTAACGCTAAATGGGTTTGATGCAGATACAGTTCGTCGGCTTTTAGGCCGTAATTTACCTTCAAACTATGTTTTCGACCGAGATGTAGAGTTTTATCGCAAGCTCGCAACGCCCGCATTTTTACATCAGCCTTCAATTAATAATGTGACCTGTTTGTGCGATGAAAAGGAAGTTCAGCTTTATCGTGTAGATGACTTTTTATCGGCAGAAGAGTGCCATGCTGTAATCGACCTTTCTTCTAGCAAGCTTTCGCCCTCAAAACTGACAGGGGCGCCCTCTGCAAAAGGGATCAGAACATCGTCAACTTGCGAACTCGCCTTTATGGACAGCGCACTAGTTACCTCAATAGATAGCCGCATCGTCAATTTTTTAGGCTTGGGCATAGGAGAAAAAGAAGTTATACAAGCTCAGCATTATGAGCAGGGTCAATACTTTAAACCGCATTTTGATTTCTTTCCCCCAGGTACGCCGCAATATTTAGAACACGCAAAGCGGCGAGGTCAACGAACATGGACTTGCATGGTTTACTTAGATGATGGCATGGAAGGAGGCCATACTCATTTTACAAAAATGGGTGTATCGGTAAAACCCCATCGAGGCACAGCACTCCTATGGAATAATCTGACGAACACAGGGGAGCCTAACTTCAATACGCTTCATTATGCTGAGCCTGTAACGGCTGGTAATAAAAACGTCATAACTAAGTGGTTTCGAGATAAAAATTAGTCCCTTTGTCAATATAACCACCCGGTTCGCCCCTTCAATCTCTCACTAACAATATAAAAAACAAGACAAAATTTAAGGTGTTAACTGATTTTATAAAAGTTCCAAAAATTTCAGTGTGAATCCACATTTGTAACAAAAATGTCACCCTTCTCATTTAACCTCTACCGGACTTTGAAATTCAAACTAAGATCTAACTGGAGAATTTAATGGAAATTCGTAATGTTTTTAAGATCAGTGCTATTACCACAGCACTTGTTCTTGCAGGTTGCGGTGGCGATATAAATATTAACGAAGGTGACGAAGTTGTTGTAACGCCAACGACTCCAACCACGCCAACGACCCCAACTACGCCAACGACCCCTGATGTTGATACGCCATTTTCATTAGGCTTGGCGACTGACGCCTCAAGCGAATTCTCTACAATTACCGATAAGCCTGTCTATCGCTTAAACGACGATTTAGTGTTAACCCAAGACATGACGTTAACAAATGATGCTCACTGGATCATCAAAGGTCGTACGGCAGTAGGTAACGACAATGCTGATTCAACAGTACTGACGATTGAAGAAGGTACAACCGTTATCGGTGAAGACGGTGATGACTTTTTAGTCGTACGCCGTGGCTCACAAATCGAAGCGTCTGGTTCATCTTCAGCGCCAATCATAATGACGTCTATCCAAGACGTCACTGGTGAAGAGACATCAATTGGCCAATGGGGTGGTGTGGTATTACTAGGTAATGCCCCAACTAATCTTTGTAACACAGGTGACGATGACCAAACTTCTGACGATGAATTGGCTTCTTGTGGTGTTTCAGCGGAAGGTGATGCAGGCCTATATGGCGGCAACAACGCGGAAGATAACTCAGGTACGCTTGAATACGTTGTTGTAAAGCATGCTGGTAAAGCATTGGCTTCTGGTGATGAACTAAACGGTATTTCATTTGCGGGTATCGGTTCTGAAACAACAGTTAATCACATTCAAGTTCATCAAAACCTTGATGACGGAATCGAATTTTTCGGTGGTACGGTTAGTGTAAGTAATGTTGTACTTACTGACATTGGTGATGATTCACTCGATTGGTCTTTCGGCTGGACGGGTAGTGCAACTAACGTTTACATTCAGCAATCTGCAGACGGTGGCGACAACGCTATTGAAGCGGATAACAATGAAGATAATCCTTCATGGTTACCACTTACCAAGCCAACTGTTTCTAACGTAACCATTGTAAGTGCCGACGGTACTAACGGCGTACGTTTACGTAACGGTACAGCAGGGGTGCTATCTAATGTAGTCGTTACCGGCTCTACATTAGCGGCTAACTGTCTGCGCGTAAATGGCGACGAGTCTATTGCGAATGCAGAGTCTGGCGAGCTAGCGATAACTAACTCTGTTGTTGCGTGTGAAACACCAGCAAACAACTTTGGTTCTGATGATATTGGTGGCGAATCTACGCAAGCTTGGTTTGAAGGTCAAACAGGTAATAGCGTATTAACGCCTTCTGAACTTTTATTTGAAGATAACGGTTATTTCCCAACTTCTGCATCGCCTTTAGCTAACAGTGGAAATTACATCGGCGCATTTGACCCAGCGGGAGAAGATTGGACGACCGGCTGGACGGTTGGTGTAAACGGTGGATTCCCAATTGATATTCAGACTGCTTTCGAGCAAGGTCTTGCGACAGATGTTTCAGCTAACTTCCCTGAATTAACAGACAAGCCAGTTTATGAACTTGCTGAAGATACAACACTAACCAATGATGTAACGTTAACTAACGATGCTTACTGGTTAATTAAAGGTCGTTTAGCTGTTGGTAACGATAACGCAGACAACGCGGTACTTTACATTGAACAAGGCACAACCGTTTTCGGTGAAGAAGGCGATGACTTTTTAGTAGTGCGTCGTGGCTCTCAGATTCAAGCTGAAGGTACGGCTAACGCACCAATCACTTTTACGTCGGTTCAAGACTTAACGGGTCAAGAAACGTCAATCGGCCAATGGGGCGGTCTAGTTTTACTTGGTAACGCACCTACAAACCTATGTAACACGGGTGATGACTCAGATACTTCAGATGCTGAGTTAGCGGCATGTGGTGTAGCAGCGGAAGGTGACGCAGGCCTTTACGGTGGTGCAGATGCTGAAGATAATTCAGGTACACTTCGCTATATCGTTGTTAAGCATGCAGGTCGCGCATTAGCGGCAGGTGACGAACTCAACGGTATCTCATTTGCGGGTATCGGCTCTGGTACTGAAGTTGAATTTATCCAAGTTCACCAAAACCTAGATGACGGTGTTGAATTCTTCGGTGGAACAGTAAGCGTTCGTAACATTGTGTTGACTGATATCGGCGATGACTCACTTGATTGGTCATTTGGTTGGACTGGTAACGCACAAAACGTTTATATCCAGCAATCGGCTGCAGGTGGTGATAACGCTATTGAAGCGGATAACAACGAAGATAACCCTGCATGGTTGCCGCTTACTAGCCCAACTATCTCGAACGTAACTATCGTTGGTGCAGATGGCACAAACGGTGTGCGTTTACGTAACGGTACCGCTGGTGCAGTACGTAACTTAGTCGTTACTGCGGGTGAAGGCTATTCAAACTGCCTACGTGTTAATGGCGCTGAATCTATCGCGAATGCAGAGTCTGGTGCGCTTTCAGTGGAAAACTCAATAGTTGCCTGTGAGACAGATGACAACTTCGGTTCTGATGAAATCAGCGGTGGTTCAACACAAGCATGGTTTTCCGGCCAAACTGGGAACAGTGTACAAACGGCTGACGCATTGATGCTTTCTACTGATGGCTTCACACCTCGCTCTGGTTCTCCTTTGCTTGGCGCTGGCGTTGATATGTCTGCTGACAGTGATTTCTTCACATCAACTGACTACATCGGTGCGTTCGACGGTGAAAACAACTGGATGGATGGTTGGACTGTTGCTGTTAACGATTCAATTCCTTCTGATGTGACTAACGCATTTGAGCAAGGCCTAGCCACTGACGTTTCAAGCAGCTTTGCTGCGATTACTGATAAGCCAGTGTATCAACTTGCTGCTGATACTACCTTTACCGCAGACGCTTCTTTAACCAATGATGCTCACTGGTTAATTAAAGGCCGCACTGCCGTAGGTAACGATAATGCTGATAGTGCCACGCTTTATATCCAACGCGGTACGACCGTATTTGGTGAAGATGGCGACGATTTCTTAGTTGTACGCCGCGGTTCGAAAATGGAAGCGTCTGGTACAGCAACATTACCTATCACGTTCACTTCATCTGAAGATATTACAGGTGGCGAAACGACTATCGGTCAATGGGGTGGCCTAGTTATCTTAGGTAATGCGCCAACTAACTTGTGTAACACAGGTGACGACGATGCAAGCTCAGATGCTGAATTAGCAGCTTGTGGTGTGTCTGCTGAAGGCGATGCTGGCCTATATGGCGGCGCTGACGCAGAAGATAGCTCAGGTACTTTCCGCTATGTTATCGTTAAACATGCAGGTAAAGCACTTGCAGCAGGTGATGAACTAAACGGTATCTCATTTGCAGGTGTCGGTAGTGGCACTGAAGTTGACTTTATCCAAGTTCACGAAAACTTAGACGATGGTGTTGAGTTCTTCGGTGGCTCGGTAAACGTTAGTCACCTAGTTCTAACTGCCATTGGTGATGACTCACTAGATTGGTCTTTCGGTTGGACGGGTAAAGCACAGTACGTGCTTATCAAGCAGGGCCTTAATGGCGGCGACAATGCATTTGAAGCTGACAATAACGAAGATAACCCTACTTGGACACCACTAACAACGCCTACTGTTTCTAATGTAACCATTATTGGTTCTACAGATACCAACGGCGTACGTCTTCGCAACGGTACCGCAGGAACCATTAAGAACTTAGTAGTAACTGGCGGCGCTGACTACAGCAACTGCCTACGCGTTAACGGTGATGAATCAATTGCAAACGCAGCAGATGCTTCACTTACTGTTACTCACTCTACAGTGGCTTGTGAGTCTACAAGCGCATTTGGTTCTGACGTGATTGGCACGGCAACAACCCAAGAGTGGTTTGAAGCACAAGACGGTAACACCGTTGTTGCGGATATTGATGCACTAAGCTTCGATGATGCAACCGGCTATGTGCCAAGCAGTGATTCAGCGTTACTTGGTTCTGGTTTTGATGCGTCTACGCTAGATAGCTTCTTCGATAGCACTGATTATAAAGGTGCATTCGATGGCGAAGCTAACTGGACGCTAGGCTGGGTAACTGTAGGTCTTGAAGACTAATTTACTTTCGTCATTCATTGAAGCTAAGGCGCTTGTGCGCCTTAGCTTTTGTGTTGAAAGGTCTTCCTAACTACAGTCCCATAGGAGTTTCCATAATGAAAAATAATCAATCGTCAATATTCAAGTTAGGTAGCCTGACTCTTGCCATTTCTTCCATTCTGGGTTCAAGTTTGTTGTCGACAGCGGCAATAGCGCAACAATCAGAAGATGAAGTGATTGAAGAAGTTGTTGCTACAGGTACCCGATTAAAAGGGACTGCAACAGCGGTAATGCAAGAACGTCAAAACCAAGCGTTTGTTGCCGATATCATGGGTGCAGATCAAATTGCACGTACCGGTGATGGCGATGCAGCAGCAGCACTTCGTCGTGTAACTGGATTGACATTGGTAGATGGTAAATTCATCTACGTTCGTGGCTTGGGGGAACGTTACTCAAGCACACAATTAAATGGTATGACAGTACCTAGCCCTGACCCTACGCGTTCAGTGGTTCCATTGGATTTATTCCCTTCAAGTATCATTGAAAGCTTGAACGTACAAAAATCGTTTTCACCCAATATGCCTGGTCATTTTGGTGGCGGTAACGTTAATATTCGTACTAAATCTATTCCAACTGAATTCGTTTTCAGTGTGTCTGGTGGGGCAGGTTGGAATTCAGAAAACAGTAACGATGGATTTTTCTATGAAGGTGGCAGCGACGATTGGACTGGACGAGACGATGGCACACGTGCTTTGCCGTCTATCATTGCATCTAACCTTGCCGCTTCTGGCTCTGACGGCTTTGAAGGTGATTCTTCACGCTCGTTAGCGCAAACACAAGAAATATTGAATTCATTCAACTGGGATATTGGCCCTGAAAGTAAGTCTGCAGAGCCAGACTTCAATTTAGGCGCAACCCTAGGTAATCGTTACACGTTTGACGATGACAGTGTACTGGGTTTCTTAGCGACGGTTTCTTACAGTAACGAATGGTCAATTACCGAAGAACAATTGGGTAATGATATTGGTGGCGGACAAGATAATCCTCGCTTCACCAAATATCGTGACATGATTTCGACCGAACAAAATGTTCGCTGGAGCGGCATGTTTAATGTGGGTTACGAGTTAAATAGTAACCACAAAATTGAACTGGTTAATATGATGTTGCACGACATGCGTGACCGTCTGCGTGACGGTGAATACTTCGACGATAGTGAAAGCACCATCGGCGTGGAAGAGTTCAGTCGTATGGATATCATTTTCGAAGAGCGTGAAATGGTGTCGTCACAGTTGAAAGGGACACATAACTTCCTCGATATTGCTAACGGTGTGTTTTTTGATTGGTATGCAGGTACAAGCCGTGCCTCGCGTGAAGCGCCAGATATTATGGAAGTCACTTACCAGTTATTCTATGACGACGCAGGTGCGTTAGAGCTTGAACGTATTGATGATACTTCAGGGACTAACTTAAACCGTCAATATCAAAGCCTTCAAGATGAATCTGATACTTATGGTTTTAATATCTCTACCCCCTTCTACGGAGACGGGTATGATATCGAAATTAAAGCTGGTTTCGATTATTACGAGAAAACCCGTGATGCCGTTAATATCGATTTAGCGATTCGCCATTTTGGTATTAATGATGAATTTAAAGTGGGCAACCGACTGTATGATATTTTCTCAGAAGAAAATATTAATAACCCTGACTTCTACGCAAGTTCAACAGGTAGCTCGCTATTTCAAGACAATACCGGTGAAGGTGATAAGTATTCTGCAGCCAGTAAACTGACTGCTGGTTACTTGATGGTTGATGCCTTCATTGATAAAAAGTGGCGTTTAAGTGGTGGTGCCCGTTGGGAAGAGTTCCAGCAAATCTCAGTGCCTTTTGTTGAACACTCGAATGAGTTTGCAGCAGAAACGGATGAAATTGCGGACAGTATTTATAATGAAGACGATATTCTTCCTTCATTCGCATTAACCTATATTGCCAGTGATGAAATGCAATATCGTTTCAACATCAGCCAAACGTTAATTCGTCCTGATTTACGTGATATCAGTACTACATTCTTTATCGATCCGCTTACCGAATTCCTTGTTCGTGGTTCACCATCTTTGGTTGAAACAGAGCTTATGAACATAGATGTTCGCTGGGAATGGTACATGTCTCAAGGGAATAACGTGTCTGTTGCTCTATTTTATAAAGACATGGAAAACCCTATCGAGATGGTTCAGTTCGATGGCGGTGAGGGGGTACCTCAGCTGCTTACCGCTAACGGCGAAGAAGGTGAGTTATATGGGGTTGAAGTGGAGTTTTTACACGACCTCAGCTTCATCAGCGATTCAATGAGTAACTTCTTTATATCTGGTAACATGACGATATCAGATTCAGAAGTGACCATTGGCAGCGGTGATCAAGATTCTTTGTTCTCACAGCAAGCACGAGAAGCTTATGGCGGCACCATTACAGCGACTATTACTAATGACCAACGTCGTTTAGTGGGTCACTCTGAGTGGGTTGCTAACCTTCAATTAGGTTGGGATTCAGACAATGGAGAGCATTCGGCTTCATTGGTGTATAACTCTTTTGGTGAGCGAATTATTGCACCAGGTGTTCGCGGGTTCGAAGACGGGATAGAAAATCCATTCCATTCTTTGGATTTTGTTTACACTTACTATCCTGACTTCAACACTACGGTCAAACTGAAGTTTCAAAATATCCTCAACGAGGATAAGGAAATTGAACAAGAAGGACTCTTGTTGCGCCGTGAAACCGTCGGCACAGGTATTAGTGCTAGTGTAAGTTACGACTTCTAATTTAAAAAGCCCGGAATTGTCCGGGCTTTTTATTGCGCGATTGTCTGCTGAATATGACGGTTATGTAATAAAACTGTCATGGAAAACTCCTATCCTACGCCCAGAATTTTATAGTCGGTAATCCCGATTTCTTTTAACTTTAAAGGTTTGAATGTATGAAGCTTATCAATTCTTTGCTTATTGCAGGCGCGCTTGTAGCGACACCTGTACTAGCACAAGACGATGAAGTACTAAATCCCGTTATCGATGAGGCGGCGAAAATTAATGAATCTGCTGCGAAGTCGCAGGAAAAAATAAACGGCATTACCGATCAGATTGACAGTAAACTTCAGCAATTCAAAACTTTGATGAAAGAAATTGAAGGTTTGGAAGTTTATAACACTCAACTTCGTAAACAAATTAACAGCCAAGAACAAGAAATGGATGACTTGAACGCCGCTATTGATGAAGTATCGGTTGTTGAGCGTCAAATTACCCCGCTTATGATGCGTATGATTGACGGCATGGAACAGTTTATTGCCCTAGACGTACCTTTTCTTCCTGAAGAACGCAAAAACCGCGTTATGGATTTGAAAGCCATGATGGACCGCGCCGATGTAGCCGCGTCTGAGAAGTTCCGACGTGTAATGGAAGCGTACCAAGTTGAGATGGACTACGGTCGCACCATGGAAGCCTACAGCGGCTTGCATACTATTAATGGTCAAGAGCGTGACGTAGAGTTTTTACGCTTAGGTCGCACAGCGCTTATTTATCAAACTCGTGATGCTAGTTCACAAGGTGTTTGGAACAAGCAAACTCGCCAGTGGGAAGAGCTAGACAGTAGCTACCGCACACAAATTACCAAAGGTCTGCGCATGGCGAAGAAACAACTTGCCCCAGACTTATTAATGCTACCAGTGGCTATCACAGACTAAGAGGTTGATGAGAATGTTTAATTCAGTAAAACGTATCGCTTTTGGCCTAGTAGCCCTTAGCTTAAGCGCTGGTGCAGTAGCACAGAACGACCGCGCAATGGACCTTGATGCACTGCTTAAGCAGCTAGAAGAAGGTCAATTTGCCCAGTCTGAGCAAAACAAACAACGTGAGCGCGATTTCATCGCTCAACGTGCTGAGCAAGATCAAGTATTGCGTGACACCCGTGCTCGTCGTGACCAAATGCTAGCTCAATCAGAGCAGCTTGAAACGCAATTCGAAGAAAATGAATTCAAATTAGCTGACCTTAACGGCGCACTAGATACACGTTTAGGTTCATTAAAAGAATTGTTCGGTGTACTACAGCAAATTGCTGGCGATACAAAAAACAAATTCTATAACTCAGTAGTATCGGCGCAAATCTCAGGCCGTTCAGACTTCTTAGATAAGATGGCACAAGACATGGGCTCTAGCTCAAAGCTTGCCTCTATCGAAGAAATTGAGCGTGTATGGTTTGAAATGCAACGTGAAATGACTGAGTCAGGTAAAGTAACCAAATTCACTACTGACGTAGTTGAAGCGGGTGGCCAGAAAGTATCAAAAGACGTGGTGCGCGTAGGACCTTTCGCATTAGTTGCTGACGGTAAATACCTTGAATACAACGGTGTGACTGGTACGGTTTCAGAACTTATCCGTCAGCCTGCTGACCGTTACAACAGTTCTGCTGCAGAGCTTCAAGAATCGACTAGCGGTGAACTTGTACAGTTTGGTATCGACCCAACCGGTGGTTCAATTCTAGGCTTGTTAGTTCAAGCGCCTAATCTGAAAGAGCGTGTAGAGCAAGGCGGCGTGGTTGGATACATCATCCTTATCGTTGGTGCGTTTGGTTTACTGCTAGCCATAGAGCGTTTGATTACCTTGTCGCTTATTCGCATGAAAGTGAACAAGCAACTTAAGAGCAAAGAAGTTAAAACTAACAACCCGCTAGGCCGTGTACTTAAAGTACGTGATGAGCATCCAAATGCTGATGTTGAAGCACTAGAGCTTCATCTTACCGAAGCGATTTTAGGTGAAGTACCTAAGTTAGGGCGTAACCTTACTATCATCAAGATTATCTCAGTAGTAGCACCGCTTATGGGTCTACTTGGTACGGTTACCGGTATGATTAATACTTTCCAGGCAATTACCTTGTTTGGTACAGGCGACCCGAAACTAATGGCTGGTGGTATTTCAACAGCACTAGTTACAACGGTTCTTGGCCTAGTAGTCGCGATTCCGATGACTTTGCTATACGCCATGCTTAATACACGTTCTAAGAACATCGTATACATTCTTCAAGAACAAGCGTCTGGCGTTATTGCAGAGCGCGCAGAGCGGAGCTAATCATGATCGAGTTTCTGGAGGCAATTCGCGATTTCACAGAAACAGGTGGCCAGGTTCTCCTGGTCATCGGTCTGCTGATATTCGTTATGTGGCTTTTGATCCTCGAGCGTGCCATGTATCTGATGATTTGGCATAAGCAAGCTAAGAAAGAAGCGGTGTCTATGTGGACTGCACGTAACGACCGCGCTTCTTGGATTGCACAGCAAGTTCGTCAGAAAACGATTTCACAGTTAACTATGCGTCTTAACGGTAGTATCCCGATTATTCAGTCTTTGGTTGCGCTTTGTCCGCTACTTGGCTTGATGGGAACGGTAACCGGTATGATTGAAGTGTTCGATGTGATGGCCATTGCTGGTTCGGGTAACGCCCGCTCTATGGCATCAGGCGTATCGAAAGCCACTATCCCCACTATGGCGGGCATGGTTGGTGCACTTTCAGGCGTATTTGCCTCTACATGGCTTAACCGTATGGTGAAATCTGAACGCACGCATCTTGAGGATGCATTGACTATTCAACGTTAATGCTACGGCATTAAGGTAAGGTAAAAATTATGAAGCAACATTTTCAAAACCTAGTTGATGAAGAAGAAGCAGCCATCGATATGACGCCCATGCTGGACGTTGTATTTATCATGTTGATTTTCTTTATCGTAACCGCATCCTTCGTAAAAGAAGCGGGTATTGATGTTAACCGTCCTGAAGCAGCCACTGCTGTTAAAAAAGACCGGGCTAACATTCTTATCGCTATCTCTGACAAAGGCGAAATTTGGATCAATAAGCGTCGTATAGATGAGCGTGCAGTACAGGCGAACATCGAGCGTCTTCACGCTGAAAACCCGCAGGGTACCGTTGTGATTCAAGCAGATAAAGAATCAACGACTGAAACCCTTATTAAAGTTATGGATGCCTCCCGTGCGGCAGGTGTTTTTGATGTTTCGATTGCAGCTCAAGAGCCATAAATCATGCCACGATATATAATCGCATTTGTTATATCCCTTGCGATCACGTTAGGCCTGTTCTTCTTGATGCAATCACTCATCAAGATGGGTGGCAGTGCGTTAACGGAACCGCCAAAGGGTAGTGTACTTGACTTTGTTAGGGTTAAGCAGGACGAACAGGTCGAGAAAAAAGATCGTAAGCCTAAGAAGCCGCCTAAGCCAGATCAGCCGCCACCGCAAATGGAACAACCTCAAATGGACTCACCTACTCCGGATGCGGAAGGGACGTCTATGGACTTTGGTGCAGATGTTGGTGATGATATTTCATTAGACGGAGGGTTAGCCCTTGAGTCTGGTGATGGCGAGTATTTACCTATTGTTAAGGTGGCGCCGGTTTATCCTCGTCGAGCTTTACAACGTGGTATTGAAGGCTTTGTTATTGTTGAATTTACGGTAACTAAGCAAGGCGCAGTACGAGATCCTATCGTGATAGAAGCCAACCCAGAAGGTATATTTGAACAAGCAGCAATGGATGCCGCAATGAAGTTTAAATATAAGCCGCGAGTGGTAAATGGCGAAGCCACGGAAGTGTCTGGTATTCAAAACCGTATTACCTTCCAGATAGACGGATAATGACATGAGAAAAAAACAAACGAATACATTGCTTAGTGCACTGGCGTTTGCAGTTGTTTGCGCAACTGTGTCTGTTCCTACTCTGTTGGTTGCCGGTGATGCAGTTGCTCAGGAACAAAAAGCCAGTGATAAGAAAACCCGTCGTGTGCCTACACTTCGTGGAAAGGTTTACGAGCAGTTAGCGCGAGCACAATCAGCCGCCGACGATGCGGGGAATGTAGAAGAAGCTATAGCTATTCTTAAAGAGGTGGAAGATAAATCTGACTCGATGAATAGCTACGAAAAAGCCATGATGTATAACTTTTTCGGCTTTATTTACTACAACGATGAAAATTACGACAAAGCGTTAGAGTCGTTTGAAAACGTGGTTAACCAGCAACCTATTCCTGAGAAGTTCGAAATGTCGACGCTTTTCAGCTTAGCGCAGTTGCATTTGATGCAAGGTAACTACGACAGAACGATTGAGTTTATCGAACGCTGGGAAGTATTAAACGACGGTGTTATACCACCTAAAAATAAGGTGTTAAAAGCGCAAGCCTACTATCAAAATAAGCAGTATCAAGAGTCTGCTGATTGGATAACACAGGCCATTGATGAACATGAAGCCGAGGGCATGTTACCCGATGAAGCATGGCTTATTCTTCAACGCGCGGTTTACTATGAACTAAAGCAACCTGAGAAAGTAAAAGATATTTTGATTAAGCTGGTAAAGCTGTACAGCGAACCGAAATATTGGATACAACTGGCTGGTATGTACGGTGAGTTAGGTGAAGAGCGTAAGCAGCTTGCGATTATGGAAACGGCTTACCAACAGGGTTTTGTAGAGTCTCCAGCGGATATCTTCAACATGGCGCAGCTTTATTACTATCACCGTGCTCCTTATAAAGGTGCATTGTTGATGGAACAAGCCATGAAAGAGGGCGTGCTGGAAGAAAACCTTCGAAATCTTAAGTTTTTAGGGCAAAGCTGGACGCTAGCCAAAGAGCAAGACAAAGCCATTCCGGTGATGATGCAAGCAGCAGAATTATCAGAAGATGGTGAGTTAGATGCTCAGTTAGCGCAAATCCTACTTAACGAACAACGCTGGGACGACGCTATTGCAGCGGCAGATCGCGCCGTTGAAAAAGGTGAGATGCGTAACCCAGGCTTGGTGTATTTGATTAAAGGCATGGCCCTTTATAATCAAAAGCAGTACGCACTGGCGCTTAACCAGCTTGCTGAAGCTGAAAAGCATCAGAAAAGCCGAGCTATGGCGCAGCAGTGGAAACAGTTTGTTCAATCTGAAAAGAGACAAGCTGAAATCATCGAAACTGAGTTTGGTAATAGTTAAACGCAACAGTTAGCACGTTTATACGTGGTAGTAGAAACGCCGCAGGCATCTAAACGAGCCTGCGGCGTTTTTGTTTGGGCCATCGTAATTAATGGCTTACTAGGCTGAGTCGTTACCCTTAAAGCCGCTGGCTAAAAGATAATGATACAAAATCTAATCCAGGGTTAGGCTTCTTAAAGCCGGCGTTTGAGTAATGAAAATAGCGCAATGACACGCGGTATTCTTGGTATTGTCCAAACGTCGTTGAAAATCCAATTCTATCTTCAAATTGATAATGGGTAGACACGTCTTTACCCGCAAATTGTGTATCGTCTAGTAACGACACCCCAATCCCCAGTTCTAAATCGATAGGTTTATCAAACACTGTGGTTAGCGGAAAGCGTAAAATAGGTGAAAGGGCGAGTACGACATTTGAGTCGTACTGGTTATCGTCGCCATACTCCCAAAAGTTTGCGCTGGTTTCCATGGTTAAAGTCATAGGCCAACTTACGTTTAAAGGCTGGTCGATATTATATTGATAAGCTAATTTGATGCCATTTACAGCGCCTTCCCCGCGTATAAAGTCGATAGCATAGCCATGGGCGCTTTGTGTTTGTGTGGGCCATAGGCTAGTCGATTGGCTCTCGCTGCTACTAGCAGAAAGTGGGGTAAGTAATAGTGTGAGTAATGCCGTAAGTGTAACGATGTGTGTGTTAGTCATAGTGTGTTCCTCCAACGCCCTATATGAGGGAGGAACATCGGTAACCCAATTCTAAAAAAAGACGTGTTTTATTCGATTAAATATGACAATTTTATTCTGATAATTTAGAGAAAAACGAACTAACAGATTAACGCTAAAACCCGTCGTTTCATCGTGGTTTTTTGCGCTATAAACTGCTTTCGCTGATTAGCGCCTTTCACAGAAGGCGCCAATAATAAAGGCTCAGGGAAGAAAGGCTTCAATTGATGGGAGTTCATTTCTAGCTTCAAGTTCATTCCAGTAAACTTTTGTTTTCAACACATCTTCTTTGATAGACATAAAAGTGGACACTAATTCCGGGTCGAAGTGCTTGCCCGATTCACTTTCGATGTAGGCAAATGCTTCTTCATCTGGCCACGCTTGTTTATAAGGCCGCTTCATCGTCAGAGCATCAAACACATCTGCAATTGCCACAATGCGTGCGCTTATTGGAATTTGTTCACGCTTTAATGAATTAGGGTAGCCACTGCCATCCCACTTTTCATGATGATAGCGCGCAATTTCTGCCGCCAAACTAAACAAGGGTGAATTACTGCGGGTTAATATTTCATAGCCAATTGCCGCATGAGTGCGCATGACTTCCATTTCATCAAAGGTAAGTCGTCTTGGGGCTTTTAAAATACTATCAGGAATTCCTATTTTCCCGGTATCGTGCATAGGCGCGGCTTGTGCCAGCAAAGAGGCTTCTTCGGGTGACCAACCGGAGGCTAACGCTAAACACTGACAATAAGCGGCCATGCGCCAGATGTGATGGCCGGTGTCAGTATCGTTGTAATGTCCGGCTGCGGCCAACATACTAATAGCACTTTGCTGACTACGAAGTAGCTCTTGAGTTCTGATTTTAACTTCTTGTTCAGTTACTCTCACTTGATGTGCTAACGAGATGTGAGTTTTTACTCTAGCAAGCACCAAAGCCGGTGAGATAGGCTTAGTAATATAATCCACTGCACCTAATTCAAATCCTTTCTCTTCATCTTGACCTTGACCCAAAGCCGTTACAAATATGATAGGCACCTTAGCCAGTCTTGGGGCAAGCGCTGGGGAAGTTTTAATCTGTCTGCATACCTCATGGCCATCAATACCCGGCATCATGATATCGAGTAAAATAAGGTCTGGAGTGAACTGCTCTACGACTTTCAACGCAATATGCCCAGTGGGCGCTACTTTTACTTGGTAATAAGGCGACAGAATACCCTGTAATAAATCGATGTTTGCAGGCTCGTCGTCAACGACTAAAATGCTAAAGTCCGTTTTTCTCGATTTCTGGTTATCAGCCATTTAGCAATGTATCCCTTAGGCGTAAAAGTTCTTCAAGTGCTCGGCCGTAATCGTAAACACTAACAAGTTGCCTTGCATGGTTTAATGCATGTACCGATGCCGATGTTGATGATGCATGTTTATCGTAAAGCGCTGATAGCATAGACACCGCCTCGGCATCGTATGACTCAAGGCTAGTGATCACCGCTGACAAATCTGAGAGCGATAAAGTCTCTTCTACTTCGTATTCATCATACTCTTTTGGCAATGAAAGCGTATGCGCAATAAGTCGAAGAGTGGCGTCTAAAGCGAAAGAGATGTTGGATATTTTATGTGCATAATTAGTGTTGTTTTCAAGGTTGTTTGGTAGCCCTTCCAACGCGGTAATCAAGGTATTAGCCCCTATTTTTCTGGCATCGGCCAATAGCGAGTTAATAGCATCATGCTTTGAGTCATTCTCAATCATAATATTAATAAGCTGTGCGAGTAACTCTGCATTTCCGTAATTAGAGTAAAATTCAGCCAGGGAAGTGAGGAAGGGGTCGCTACTGTCATGCATGTTATTTAGATTGGCAGTAGTGTGAATATTGATGTCGATGACATGTAATATTTCAGCCGCGCTTGCGGGTTTCAACAAGTGCGCACACATACCAACGCTAGATGCTTTTTGTTTATTCTCGCTACTACCATCTGCACTAAGTGCAATGATAGGACAGTGCCAGCCATTTAAATTATTTAGTTCCTCAGCAACAGTGAATCCACTCATATTTGGAAGAATGCAATCGAGTAGTACCACGTCGAAGTCGTTACTATTGCCCAGTGCCAAGGCTTGCTCGCCAGAGGTTGCTGTGGTCACACTCAAGCCTGCATCAAGTAAAATTTGCTGCGCTATTTCAAGGCTTATACTGTCATCATCAACCAACAAGGCATGCTTTCCTGCTAGTCGTCGCTTACGCCATATCTTGCTTTCCAATCCATCAGCGTGAGTTGGCGAAGTGGAGCTAGAGGTAGGGAATAATTCCCGCAAGATGTGAACGTCAGTAAAGGGTAACTCTATAATATTAAGCGTGTTGAGTTTGACAGATTGTAATCGACGTTTAGCTTCTTCGGTGTCGATAGGCGTTACAATACATACAAGGTTGAGGTTTTCATATTCACCAAGTTTTATATGGTTGACGAATTTTTGCCATTCTGCTGGCTTAGCGGGAAGCAACACCATTGCATCATGCCGTGTAACTGGGAACGCATCTGTATTTGGGTTAACAAAGGTGCAAGGTATGGAGAGTCGCGACAGTGTGTGTGCTAAAATATTGTTCGCTTCATCCATATCCTGGCTTGTGTTCGCACACAGTAAGGGGTGATCCAATTTCGATATGGGTATGGCTGGCTTTACTTTTTCACGGCTAATTTCATTAGCCGTCTCATGAACCAATTCCGGAACAGCAAAACAAAATTGCGTTCCCTTACCAAGCTCACTGGTAAATTCAAGTTCACCATGCATCAGTTCAACTAAGCGCTTGCTAATCGCTAGGCCTAATCCAGTACCGCCATATTCCCTTGAAATAGACGCATCGGCCTGTACGAAGGCGTTAAACAGTTTTTCTTTGTTGTCGGCATCAATGCCTATACCTGTATCGCTCACACAAAAACTAAGGGCGTCTTTTTCTTTACTGACGGTTAATTTAACGAATCCGTGACGAGTGAACTTAATTGCATTTCCCAATAAATTAACCAATACCTGATAAATCTTGTCGCTATCACCGTTACAGGTAACGTCTGTGTCTAAGCGCATGTCGAATAGTAACTGTAAATGCTTTTGGCGCGCTTTATGTTGAAACACCTGTGCGAGCTTGTTCATCATATCGGCAAGGTTGAAATCAGCATGGTGTAATTCAATTTGTTGGGCTTCAACTTTGGAAAAATCCAAAATGCCGTTTATTAGCGTTAGCAACGAGGTGGCGCTGCCTTTTACCTTGGTCATGTAACTTTGCTGCTGCGTGTAATTGTCGGTTTCAAGTGCTAAGTGGGTTAAGCCTATAATGGCATTCATTGGGGTGCGAATTTCGTGGCTCATTGTGGCTAAAAAGTCACCCTTGGCTTTGTTGGCATTAGCCGCTTCTTTGTAGGCATGTTGCAGCTGTCGCTCTAACCCTTTACGTCCACTTATATCTCTAAACACGCCTACGTGGCCGTTGGGTTCGCCATGAATGTCTTCAAGAGGTACTGCAACAATTGAAATTGGAAAGATGCGTCCTCGCTTATCGGTAAAGAAGTCTTCATCAGAGCTATAGGTTTTTCCCTTACAGATCGCATGGTTTACGGGGCATTCATCTCGAGATAAAAGTGTGCCATCTTCTTTTTGATAATGAACAGCATTGTGGAACCTGTGGCTTTGTAAATCTGCTAATTCCCACCCTAACAAACGAGATGCTTCAGGGTTGAGAAATTGGGTTTTGCCTTTAGCATCTACGGCATATACACCTTCACCGATGCTGTTAGTAATACTTTGATAAAACTGCCTACCGGTCTCTAACCTTTTTTCTAACCTTTTTTGATTGGAAATATCTGTGCAGAGTACAACGAGGTTTTCGACACGGCCTTGTTCATTAACGTTGGGAACAATGGTACAAAATACAAACCAAGGGGTGCCGGATTTCGTGACACTTTGAAGCTCGCCGTGCCAAATCTCTCCTTTAAATAAGGATTGCAGAATGGCTAAGCGTGTGGGCAGGGGAACGTTTTTAACATTGAGCATATCCGCATTGTTCCCGATAAGCTCGCCTCGAGTAAATTCAGATAGCTGACAACATTTATCATTAGCGCTTAAGATAGTGCCATTTAAGTCGAGCGTGACCACTATGCTGTGCTCATCCATAGCTCGCCTTTGGATCAGCATGTCGTTCTCTTTATGTTGCTGCTCAGTAATTAAGTCTAATACCAAGGTAGACAGCGACGTTAAGCTAGCAATGTCGTCATCAATTTCGGGGCGCGCTTGCGCTGTTAATAATGTATTTACCGATTGAACAAGGTTGTCGGTTATGGCTGCTAATTCTTGAGGCGAAGTTTGCCCCTGAGCTACAGGTGGCCTATCCATATTATTTTGACGTGCATAACCGCCGCTTGTTGTCTTACCTTCTGCTTCAAGACCATGTTGGCGGTATGTATTGTCAATAGAGGCGAGCAATGCACTAAGGCCCGTGGTAAGGCGGGATGCATCATGGTTGTCTAATAAAGAGGTTTTATTAAGTATATCGTCTAACCAAAGTTCGCCTTCTTCGTTGTTTTCACAAGAAAAAGCAGCTTTGATTTGCTTGATTAAAAGGGAGTTCACAGCGTTGGGAGCAGACTTACGTTAGGCCTAATAGATTATGTATAGAATGAAAATGGTATTGCAGCAAACAAATCAGGTTATTCTTTGGTAGCAATAACCTGATTTTATTCATATTAACGGCAATTATCGCCAAGACAATTTAGACTGAACGAAGCTCTCTACGCAGAATTTTCCCAACGGTAGATTTAGGAAGTTCTTCTAAAACGGTAAGTTCCTTAGGGACTTTGTAGTTGGTTAAGCTTTCTTTGCAAAAGGCAATGATGTCATCGTTATTAACTGGCTTGCTGACCGTGATGAACGCGCATACTCGCTCACCTGACTTATCATCTGGCTTGCCAACAACAGCGGCTTCCATAATATCTGGGTGAGCTGTGAGTACATCTTCTACTTCATTGGGGTAAACGTTAAAGCCAGAAACAATAATCATGTCTTTCAAACGGTCGACAATTTTAAGTGCCCCTGATTCAACCCAAACCCCGATGTCACCGGTTTTAAAGAAGCCATCTTTGGTCATGACTTTTGCGGTCTCATCGTCTCTGTTCCAATAGCCAAGCATCACTTGCGGCCCACGAACCGCAATTTGCCCTGACTCGCCTTCGCCTACTGGGTTATCGTAGCTATCTAGCAAAGCTACCTCAGTATCTTGCAGTGGTTTACCAACGGTACCAACTTCTTCTTCGCCAGGTAAGTTAAAAGAAACCACTGGCGCGGTTTCTGACAACCCGTAACCTTCAGTAATAGTATTGCCTGTTACTTGTTTCCATATAGATACTGCGCCTTGAGCGAGGGCTGTACCACCAGACATGGTTAAATGCAGTTTTGAAAAGTCGAGCTTGGCAAATTCTGGGTGACGACCCAAACCAACGAACAAAGTATTGATACCCGCAAACGCGGTAATTTTATGCGGCTTTAATGTTTGAATGAAACCGTCGATATCACGAGGATTGGGAATAAGCACAATATGGCTGCCCTTCGCGAACAGTGCCATCATACAAACGGTAAAAGCATAAATGTGATACAACGGAAGGGGGCAAACAACCACTTCCTCACCTTCTTTGAAAAAGCCGCCTAGGTGATCGAGCATTTGAACGCTGTTGCTCATAACGTTTTTATGGCTAAGGGCTGCGCCTTTAGACACACCAGTAGTGCCTCCCGTATATTGCAACATGGCAAGGGCTTCAAACTCTGTTTTAGGTCTGACTACGCCAGGCAAATCTGCACCAGCTTTCATCGCATCGGTTAATGACAATGTGCCCGCTATAGCCGGAGCCGTAGCAGCATCTAATAATTCAGTCGCCGAAGTAGCAACAACGGTTTTAATTTGAGTGTCGCTTTTAATGGCATCAAACTTAGGCAGTAAATCACTTAAGATCACTAACGCTGTCGCGCCGCTATCGGTAAATTGATGCTTCATTTCCCGCTCAGTATAAAGCGGGTTAGTGTTTACCACTACCAAGCCTGCGCGCAGGGCAGCATAAACGGCAATAGGATTTTGAATGAGGTTGGGTAACTGGATAGCAATTCTGTCGCCAGCTTCTAGCATGGCTTCATGAGTGAAGTAGCGTGCTAAGGCTGCAGATTTTTCGTCTATTTCTTTGAAGGTAAGGGTTTGACCTAGTGCGGTATACGCAGGCTTGTCAGCATGCTTAGTAAGAACGGCTTCAATATTGTCGGCCAGGCAAGTAACGTTTTCTGGGTACGTTAACATAATGCTTTATCCTGAATGAGAGGTTTCAATGAAAGATGACTATGTCGCTACAGTAACAAATGTTCATTTTTATTTACATACCTATTACATTATAGCTAAATATTCACCTCAGTGATGGTTGCTGACAGTTTGAATAAATTTGAATGGGGCTGGGGATCGCTGGTTTGAGAAAGGTTTAAGCGTGGATCCTGCGTGACATTAGCGTTGGGAGTGGCGGCTATTACCTATTTGAAAGTGCACCCGACTCACTCGTTGCCCGCAATAAGCCATAAATGAAACCACCTAATAGTCCTGCGAAACATTGAAGTAAAAAGCCATCGTACCCGCGCGCTCCCGCAATAAGCGTGACGTTAAGAATAGGCTGCATGGCAAGTAACGCGACGGCAATACTGCTTGCACCCGCTACACTCGTTAACGTGATAAAGCGAGGTTTTTTAATGTCGTGCTTTATCGCGTATTTGCGAATGATAGTGACAACCCAGAACGCAAGTAACAGTGCAACAGCGATGATAATGCCGTAGGTGGGTAGCAAGCCTACGGCATCCTTCCAAGCAGCAGATAACCACTCAGTGGATGATATTTCTACCCCAATACTGGACAGTGCATTCAGTACTTGAAACGTGTGTAAACTGCTAGCCACTAGAAAGGTTGCTAACCACGCAGGAAGAAAACTTTTGATAAAAGACCACATAACCGCTGTTTCCGCTATTTTAAGGTGTTATAACAATCAAACTACTATTGCATGCTAAGGTAGCGTAATAAATAGGGTAAGGGAATGCTGTTTAGCAATAGTGAGTCGGCAAGACTAGGTAATAAAATGGCTATTAATAAAATGCGAGTTTACAAAATAAGCGGATTTAAAAAACATCGGACACAATCGATTTCACGACATGTAGCCATTTTGTTGCTCATGTTTTTGAATGTACAGTCAGCGTTTGGTGTTTCAGCAAATATATCAGGTAAAAGTGCTCTTAAGGCGCAAACGTCTGATACAGCAATAACGACGGCAATTGCCAAAGATTTACATTATCCGAAAGCACTTTTGCAATTGCCCGATAGCAGCTGGCTAGTGGCAGAACGAGACGGCACGATTGTCACTGTACCTTATACTGTTAATAGTTCTGGCAAACCTTCTTCGCCCCAACAAGCCGGCTCAGCACAAGCATCAGCTCGAAAAACCTTAGCTCAACAAAAATTACCCCTTCCACAGCTTTATCAAAAAGGGCAGGGCGGTCTGCTGCACATGGCGCTTTCTCCTGATTTTAGCACCTCGAGAATCATTCTTTTTTCTTACTCTAAAGGCACCGACGACGCGAATCGTTTGGCAATCATGCGGGGTGTTTTGGCTGATGATGGGCAAATTAAAGCACTCACACCAGTAATGGAAATTAAAGACAGTAAAGCTACGCCTGTGCATTTTGGCGGTAAGCTTGTCGCCATGAAAGATGGTACTTGGTTGGTAACCACAGGCGATGGTTTCGATTACCGCGAGCAGGCCCAAGTATTAAGTTCACAGTTAGGGAAAGTGCTTCGTTTTACTTTAGAAGGAGAGCCTGTCTCAAATGTGCCTTTTAATAATGCACCGTTTGTTTATACCTTGGGGCACAGGAACCCACAAGGGTTAGTGAAAATGCAAAATGGTGACGTCTACTTGAATGAACACGGCCCAGATGGCGGCGATGAACTAAACAAGCTGACGCCTGGAGCGAACTATGGTTGGCCGGTGGTTACGCTAGGAAGGGACTATTCTGGGGCAACCATTTCCCCCTTTAATCATTACGAAGGCATGGTGAATCCGCTGGTGGATTGGACGCCATCTATAGCGCCATCGTCTATGGCGATATACAACCACAATACTTTTCCGGCACTCTCTAATCACTTGCTTGTTTCGGCCTTAAAAGCGAAGGCGCTTTATGCGGTTGACTTATCAAGCCAATCTTTTCAATATCGAAAGGTATTTTCTTCGGTAAATCAAAGGGTTCGTGATGTTGCGGTAGGAAACGATGGCGGCGTTTATGTGCTGACTGATGGGGAAAGAGCCGAGCTGATACAGTTACTCCCCCCTAACCCTTTTATCGCTGAAACAAACTTAGATTAGTTACAGAGAATTCAATAACTAGAAAATATTGTAAAATTACTACATTATTGTTTATTATTTCATCTGGTTCGACCATAAATACGAGAAATACCTAAGATAAGTCGTACTTTGTATAGCTCGCTTTTCATATTGCCCAAAGAAGCAGTATAAAAGTAGTTTAACGCTAACTGTTTATTCTAACTCAATGATAATTAGTAACTATTTTTTGTTTTAGTCAATTGGCTTTTAACTGACAAGTAAGAAAATTGTAAATACGCCGAAGTTAATAAAAAGTGTAAATAGGGCTTTGCGCCATTCTGCGGTTTTCTAATGATTACCTGACGCTTAAAAATCAGTTAAAATAACCACTATAATTTCATGCGTATAGCTAAGACCGACGTATAATTAAACCCTGCGTATAAAAATACCTACGTATAACCAAGACCGAGAGAATTATATGAGTTTGTATTCAGATTACATGGCCGAAATCGAGACCCGTAAAGCGGAACTTGGTTTACACCCTAAGCCTATCGACAGTGCCGATTTACTGTCAGAAATTATTGCTCAAATTAAAGATACGAATAACGAGCACCGTGAAGACTCTCTTAACTTCTTCATCTACAACACACTGCCAGGTACAACAAGTGCTGCAGGTGTTAAAGCTGCATTCCTTAAAGAAATCGTACTAGGTGAGTCAGTTGTTGCTGAAATTACACCTGAGTTTGCGTTAGAGCTGCTTTCACACATGAAAGGTGGCCCGTCTGTTGAAGTGCTTTTAGATTTGGCACTTTCTGACAACGAAGCCGTTGCTAAGACAGCTGCTGAAGTAGTAAAAACACAGGTTTACTTATACGAAGCTGATACAGAGCGTTTAGAAGCGTCTTACAACGCAGGTAACGTGATAGCAAAAGACATTCTTGAGAGCTACGCAAAAGCAGAGTTCTTTACTAAACTGCCTGACGTTCCAGAAAAAATTGATGTAGTGACTTATATTGCTGCAGAAGGTGATATCTCTACTGATTTGCTTTCTCCTGGTAACCAAGCTCACTCTCGTGCAGATCGCGAGCTACACGGTCAGTGCATGATCACCCCTGAAGCACAGCAAGAAATTGTTGAGCTAGGTAAAAAGCACCCTAACGCTAAAGTAATGCTTATTGCTGAAAAAGGCACCATGGGCGTAGGTTCTTCGCGTATGTCAGGTGTGAATAACGTTGCACTTTGGGCCGGTGAGGCAGCAAGCCCTTACATTCCATTTGTGAACAAAGCGCCAGTAGTTGCAGGTACCAACGGTATCGCGCCTATCTTCTTAACGACCGTAGACGTTACCGGCGGTATTGGTTTAGACCTTAAAAACTGGGTTAAAAAGACGGATGCTAACGGTGATGTGGTTCGCGATGCTAACGGCGACCCAGTGTTAGAAGAAGCATATTCTGTTGCTACAGGCACCGTGCTTACCATCGACACTAAAGCGAAGAAACTGTTTAACGGCTCAGAAGAACTTGCTGATATATCAAGCGCTTTCACTCCGCAAAAAATGGAGTTTATGAAAGCCGGTGGTTCTTACGCGGTAACGTTTGGTAAGCAGTTACAAACTTTTGCTGCAAAAGTGTTAGGTACAGACGTACCTGAAGTTTATGCACGTTCGAAAGAAGTATCTGTAGCGAACCAAGGTCTAACAGCTGTTGAAAAAATCTTTAACCGCAATGCGGTAGGCGTTAAGTCTGAGACTCCGCTTCACGCTGGCTCAGACGTTCGCGTTAAAGTAAACATTGTAGGCTCACAAGATACAACCGGCCCGATGACATGCCAAGAGCTAGAGTCGATGGCAGCATCAACTATTTCTCCGCTTGTAGACGGTGCATACCAGTCGGGCTGTCACACAGCGTCGGTATGGGATAAGAAAGCCCAAGCTAATATTCCTAAGCTTATGTCTTTCATGAATAACTTTGGCGTAATCACGGCACGTGACCCTAAAGGGGTTTACCATGCAATGACTGACGTTATTCACAAAGTATTGAACGATATTACCGTTGACGATCGCGCTATTATCATTGGTGGTGACTCACATACACGTATGTCTAAAGGCGTCGCGTTCGGAGCTGACTCGGGTACGGTAGCGGTAGCGCTTGCGACAGGTGAAGCGGCGATGCCAATTCCAGAGTCGGTTAAAGTGACCTTTAAAGGCCACATGAAGAGCCACATGGACTTCCGTGACGTTGTTCATGCTACTCAAGCTCAAATGCTGAAGCAATTTGGCGGTGAGAATGTGTTCCAAGGTCGTGTTATTGAAGTGCAAATCGGTACTTTGCTTGCTGACCAAGCGTTTACCTTTACCGACTGGACAGCAGAAATGAAGGCGAAAGCCTCAATCTGTATTTCTAACGACGAGACTATGATCAAGTCGCTAGAAGTGGCGAAGAGCCGCATTCAGATAATGATCGATAAGGGCATGGAAAACGATGCCAGCATGCTTCAAGGTTTGATTGACCTTGCTGATAAGCGTATTGCTGAAATCGAGTCTGGCGAAGAGCCAGCGCTTGCACCAGATGACAGCGCAAAATACTACGCAGAAGTGGTTGTTGATTTAGACCAAATCGACGAGCCAATGATTGCTGACCCAGACGTAAATAACGATGACGTTTCCAAGCGTTATACCCATGACGTTATTCGCCCAGTTTCTTTCTACGACGGCAAAACTGTTGATTTAGCCTTTGTTGGTTCTTGTATGGTTCACAAAGGTGACATGCAGATTATCGCTCAAATGCTTCGTAATTTAGAAAAGCAAAATGGCAGCGTGTCGTTTAACGTACCACTTGTTGTTGCACCACCAACATACAACATTGTTGATGAACTAAAAGCGGAAGGCGATTGGGACATTCTTACTAAGTACGCAGGTTTCGAGTTTAACGACGACAAGCCAAAAGAATCTGCGCGTACCAAGTACGACAACATCATGTACCTAGAGCGTCCAGGATGTAACCTTTGTATGGGTAACCAAGAAAAGGCAGAACCTGGTGATACGGTAATTGCTACCTCTACGCGCTTATTCCAAGGTCGTGTTGTTGCCGACTCTAACGAGAAGAAAGGTGAGTCACTTCTTGGTTCAACACCATTAGTCGTGCTATCTGCTGTGCTAGGTCGCTTCCCAACAATGGAAGAGTACAAAGCTGCGGTTGAGGGTATTAACCTTACTGACTTCGCGCCGCCAGCAGAAGACATGAGCGTTAAAGCTAAGTTCGAGCCAAGCGTTGCTGTTAAAACAGTAGGCTAAAACGCTATTTAACCTTACGCTAAATAGCAACTAGCATATAAAGCCTCAACCTCGGTTGGGGCTTTTTTATATCTCTATTCCCACCTGTATTTCCGCCTGTATTCAAAGCCTTCATGTAAACCCACCTTAAGCCCAGTTTACACATAAGTTGATAAGCGTAAGCTTTTTGTTTTTTAACAAGAATGCCAAAATGAATATTAAATATGTTATCTCGATACTACTACTTGCGATAAGCCAGCCTACAGTTTCATTTGCCACACCCGTTGCGACACCCGTTGCCACCCCCGTCACTTACCTAACGTCTGACACAACTGAACCGATGTCTGACTTTGCTAAGCCAATTTCTGATGCTGCTAAGCCGATGGCTAATGTCGCCAAGCCGTTGTTTAGCCCTATTAAACCCGTGACAGAGCAGGGTGTAATGCCTATCCAATTGGCAGCGACCTACAATAAGAGTGACTACATCAATATTGCTGAGTATTTGGTTAGCGAAAAGTTAGATGGCGTGCGTGCCCGCTGGACGGGTACGCAGCTTCTTACCCGCAACGGTAATAAAATTCACGCACCTGAGTGGTTTACCAAGAACTGGCCTGATGTAGCCCTTGATGGAGAGCTATGGACTCAGCGAAGCAGTTTTGAAGCTATCGCTTCTATTGTGCTTAGTCATACGCCTGATGAACGCTGGAGGACGGTGAAGATGATGCTGTTTGATATGCCCGTCAGTCATGTCCCGTTTGCCACACGCTTGTCTACGATGGAGGCACTGGTAAAGCAAGCAAATAGCAATAGTTTAACTACTATCCCCCAGTTTACGTTGGATTCTCAGCGGCTTCTTGAAGCGAAAATAGATGAGGTCACTGCGAAGGGCGGTGAAGGCCTAATGCTACATCACAAAGCTGCTTTTTATCAGGACGGACGCAGTAATCAATTATTAAAAGCGAAACGGTTCAACGATGCTGAAGCCAAAGTGGTTGGCTATGTAAAAGGTAAAGGAAAGTTCGCCGGCATGATGGGCTCGCTTATGGTCGAGACGCCCGAAGGGGTACAATTTAAAATCGGCACGGGGTTTAGTATGAAACAGCGCCGATATCCGCCTCCAATGAACAGTTGGATCACCTTCAAATACTTTGGCGTAACAAAGAAGGGGATCCCCCGATTTGCAAGCTTTAGGCATGTACGCCCAGACAAAGACCTTCCCGATTTATAAGATGTTATCCCCCAGTGGTGTTCAAACCGAGCTTGTGTTCCACGATTATCGCCTCCATTTCAATGATGACAGGGAATAATCCTAGGAAGCAATAACACCCAATAAATGTGATTGCTTTTAGGGTTTAATTTTAGAGTTTTTAATAGCTTTAATCGTTCAATATTAAGCGCGCTGAATGGCGACTATAAGCGAATAAAAAGCCTCAAAAATTTAATTTAGGCAGGTTAATCGTTATACTTATGAAGTATTTTTAATCAGACCTTGCGTCAAGACCGTACAAGACCGTTATTCCCATTGCGCAAGCTAAACCAAGAGGAAGACATCGTGTTACAAGACTATCGCAAACACGTAGAAGAACGTGCTGTTGAAGGGATCCCTCCAAAGCCGCTAAATGCTGAACAGGTAGCAGGCTTGGTTGAGTTAATTAAAAATCCACCAGAAGGCGAAGCAGACAATCTACTAGAATTGTTGTCTGAACGTGTTCCACCTGGCGTAGATGAGGCCGCTTACGTTAAAGCCGGTTTCCTAAGTGCTATCGTTAAAGGCGAGGACAGCTGCTCGTTAATTTCAAAAGAAAAGGCCATTGAGCTTCTAGGCAACATGCATGGTGGCTACAACATCGTGACATTAGTTGAGCTTCTCGACGATGAGGGCCTAGCGCCACTAGCGGCTAAAGAACTTAAGCACACGCTGCTTATGTTTGACGCCTACCATGATGTTGAAGAAAAACACAAAGCCGGAAATGAATTTGCCACTGACATTATTAAGTCGTGGGCAGAAGGTGAGTGGTTTACCTCGCGTAAATTAATGGACGATAAAATCACTTACTCTGTATTTAAAGTAACCGGTGAAACCAATACCGACGACTTGTCTCCCGCCCCAGATGCGTGGTCGCGCCCAGACATTCCTCTTCACGCCTTAGCCGCTTATAAGATGACCCGTGATGGCTTAGAGCCAGAAGAGCATGGTGTTAAAGGCCCAATGAAGCAAATCGAAGATGTAAAAAACCAAGGTTATCCCGTTGCCTTTGTAGGAGATGTGGTAGGAACCGGCTCTTCACGTAAATCGGCCACCAACTCAGTGCTGTGGTTCTTTGGTGAAGATTTACCTGGCGTGCCAAATAAGCGCGGCGGCGGTGTATGTATTGGCAGCAAAGTAGCACCCATTTTCTTCAATACTATGGAAGACGCTGGGGCCTTGGTTTTTGAAGCTGATGTAGAAAAAATGAATATGGGCGATGTTATCGACATCTACCCGTTTGAAGGCAAAATTACCAACCATGAAACAGGTGAAGTGTTAGCTGAGTACGAATACAAATCTAAAGTCATTTTAGATGAAGTACGCGCTGGTGGTCGAATCAACCTTATTATTGGCCGCGCGCTCACTGAAAAAGCACGAGAAACATTAGGTTTAGGCGCAACAGATTTGTTCCGCACGCCAGAACAACCTGCCGATACCGGTAAGGGCTACACTCTTGCCCAGAAGATGGTAGGTAAAGCATGTGGCGTAGAAGGCATTCGCCCCGGCACCTATTGCGAACCTAAGATGACCACCGTTGGTTCGCAAGATACTACAGGCCCTATGACGCGAGATGAGCTAAAAGACTTAGCCTGTCTTGGTTTCACTGCCGACTTAACCATGCAGTCGTTTTGTCATACCGCGGCATACCCTAAGCCTGTTGATATTGAAACTCAGCATACCTTGCCAGACTTCATGATGAACCGAGGCGGAGTATCCCTTCGCCCCGGCGACGGCATTATTCACAGCTGGTTAAACCGCATGTTGTTGCCAGACACAGTAGGTACCGGTGGCGATTCACACACCCGTTTCCCATTGGGCATTTCATTCCCAGCAGGGTCTGGCTTAGTGGCTTTTGCTGCAGCAACCGGTGTGATGCCCCTTGATATGCCTGAATCCATTCTGGTTCGTTTTAAAGGCGAAATGCAGCCGGGCATTACCCTGCGTGATTTAGTACACGCCATTCCGTTATACGGTATTAAGCAAGGCTTACTTACCGTAGAGAAGAAAGGCAAAATTAATGCGTTCTCTGGTCGCGTACTTGAAATTGAAGGGCTGGAACACCTAACGGTAGAGCAAGCATTTGAATTATCTGATGCATCGGCAGAGCGTTCTGCGGCGGGCTGCAGTATTAACCTTTCAGAAGAGTCTATTGCTGAATACCTGAACTCAAACATCACTATGCTTCGTTGGATGATTAACGAAGGTTACGGTGACCCACGTACGCTTGAACGCCGTGCTCAGAAGATGGAAGAGTGGTTGGCCAACCCTGAACTTATGCGCGCCGATGCAGATGCTGAGTACAAAGAAATTATCGAGATAGACCTTAGCGATATTAAGGAGCCTATCGTTTGTTGCCCTAACGATCCTGATGATGCGAAAACCTTATCAGAAGTAGCTGGTGAGAACGTAGATGAGGTCTTTATTGGTTCATGTATGACAAACATTGGTCACTTTAGAGCGGCCGGTAAGTTACTTGAGCAGTTCAATAAAACCCTACCTACCCGTTTGTGGATGTCGCCACCCACGAAAATGGATAAGGCTCAGTTGATGGAAGAAGGCTACTACAACATTTATGGGCGAGTGGGCGTGCGTACAGAAATGCCCGGGTGTTCATTGTGTATGGGTAACCAAGCACGTGTAAATGCAGGTGCTACGGTGCTGTCTACCTCTACCAGAAACTTCCCTAACCGTTTAGGTGACGGGGCGAATGTGTACCTTACGTCGGCTGAATTAGCGGCGGTAGGTGCTATCGTTGGCCGTATTCCCACGGCAGAAGAATACATGGAATATGCGAGCAAAATTAACTCCATGTCGTCTGAAGTATTCCGTTACTTAAACTTCGATAAAATGCCAAGTTTCAAGAAGGCAGAGGAAGAGGCAAAGGCCAATATCATTCCAACGTTGAATGTTGCCTGATTTAGTGTATAAACTACAAAGCCGGGCGCCGTAAGTGTCCGGCTTTTTTTATGGGTAAAAGGAATGTCTAATGGCTAAAACTACTGTCATCGCAATCGCGCTTTTTGTGCTTCTAGGGTATGGCGCTTTAAATGCCAGCGCGCAAATGGAACCTAGCGTAAAGTTTGATCAAGTTACTTTAACGATTGATGGAAAACTTTACCAAATGGAATACGCGCATTCTTTTGAACAACGTGCTCAAGGGTTAATGTTCAGAGAATCACTGTGTGATGACTGTGGAATGTTTTTTAAGTTTGCATCGCCGCGATACGCCAGTATGTGGATGAAGAATACAAATGTTGCTTTAGATGTCGCCTATATCGACAGAAATGGCGTAATTACAGATATAAAACCTCTAGAGCCTCACGACCTAACGTCAGTGCAGGCAACTAAAGAGGTACTCTACGCGCTAGAAATGAACCAAGGGTGGTTCGCTTCACATGACATTCGTGTGGGTGACCAGATAGAAATTAATCGTTAAACCGGTGCGAATAATTAATTCGCCGGTCGGTATCGAGCAGTATGCTCGGTAAAAGAAATTCGGAGTAAAATCGTGGCAAATGCTTTAACCATCGCCAAGTTCGGCGGAACCAGTGTTGCGAACTATGAAGTGATGCAAAACTGTGCGCGAATTGTTGCCTCAAACAGTGCGACCCGTATCGTGGTAGTAAGTGCATCAGCAGGGGTGACAAACCACCTGGTGAATTTAGCGCACAGCCCACTTACCCAAGAGCAAATAGAATCTACTTGCCAATCTATTGTTGATATTGAACTTGCCATTCTCAACAAGCTTGCAGATAAGAGCTCGGTTGAAAGCAAGCTAAATGATTTGCTAGATGAAATGAAATCGCTAGCGTTCCACGAAGAGATTTTACATAGAAACGATTTGAAAGATCAGTTGCTTTCTATGGGGGAGCGCATGTCGTCATTGATGTTCAGTGCAGTCTTAGCCGAACAAAAAGTAGCTGAACAAAATGTGACTACCATGAACTTCGATGTACGCAAAGTCTTGCGCACCGACAGTGAATTTGGTGAAGCAGTGCCACAGATAGACACTATTGAAGCTTTGGCAAAGCAGTTGCTGGCCCCTGAAATTGAAAATGCCATTGTGGTTACACAAGGGTTTGTGGGAGCCGATGATGAAGGGCGAACTACGACCTTAGGTCGTGGTGGTTCTGATTTTACTGCCGCGCTTCTAGCAGAAGCATTAGACGCTGACGCCTGTGAAATATGGACAGACGTGATTGGGGTTTATACTACCGATCCACGAATTACTGCTGCTGCTCGCCCATTACCAGAACTTAGCTTTGAAGAAGCGGCTGAAATGGCGACATTTGGTGCTAAGGTACTGCATCCTGCCACCATGGAGCCAGCCCTACGTAAAAATATTAAAGTGTTTGTGGGTTCAAGCAAAGAGCCAGAAAAAGGCGGTACTTGGATTGTTCGCGATTGTGTTGAAGAACCACCTTATCGTGCCATTACTCGCCGTAAAGACCAAGTTATGGTAACAGTGAAAACACCCAAGATGATGTATGCTCAGGGCTTCCTACAGCAGGTTTTTGCCATCATCGCTAAGCACAAGCTAAGTGTGGATTTGGTGACTACGTCGGAAATTTCGGTGTCGTTTACCTTAGACAACCCTGCCAATTCAGTGGCACAGCGCTTAAACAAAGAAACCATTGCAGAGCTTGAAACTATTTGTGATGTGAAAGTAGAGAACGGTTACGACTTAGTCACTGTGGTCGGTAACCACATGCAAACGGCAATTGGTGTGTCTAGCAAGATTTTTGCTGCGGTGTCTGACTTTAACTTGCGCATGATTTGTTTCGGTGCGAATCCGCACAATCTGTCATTCCTAGTGAATGAAACTGACAGCGATAAAATAGTGAAGGACTTACATAAAGCGCTTTTTGAATAGCGTGTAATGTGTTTTTCACAGACAAAAAAGGGAAGGTGTTAACCTTCCCTTTGTCATTTAACGCTAAGTATTTAAGTCTATCCAATCCAATTAAACCAAATACGCAGTGAGATTCTATACCTTAAACTGACGGATAGATTGCTGTAGTTCTTCAGCAAGCCTTGCCACTTCGTGGCTAGAGTCAGAAGTTTGCTGAGCTCCTGAAGTGGTTTCTTCAGCAATATTAACGATAGTTTCAAGCTTCTCGCTAATTTCTTGTGATACCGTATTTTGTTCACGTGCCGATTGTTCAATTTGAGAACTTACGTCGTGGGCTTTGTGTACCGCTTCAGAGATGATATCAAGCGCTTGAGTTGCTTTTTCCGTTTGCTCAACACAGGCTACGGTTTGTTCTTTACCTTGATTCATTACTGATACCGCGCGCTCAGCACCCGCTTGAAGTACCTCAATCATCGCGTTAATTTCTTGCGTAGACTGTTGCGTTCGGCTCGCTAGCGTACGTACTTCATCGGCAACTACCGCAAAGCCTCTACCTTGCTCACCCGCACGGGCAGCTTCAATGGCGGCATTCAAGGCAAGTAGGTTAGTTTGGTCGGCCACGCCGCGGATAACATCAAGAATACCCCCGATGCTAGCGCTGTCTTGATGAAGTTTGTTGATAACATCTGCAGCATCTTGTACGTCTTTGGCAAGAATTTCGATAATACGTTTATTCTCAAGTGAGATTTGACGTACATTTTCAGCTTCGGCATCAGCATGACGAATTTGGCTCAGCGTATCTTCAGCGTTTTGCACTACTAATTGCGAGGTAGAGTGCATCTCTGTAGTGGCGGTTGCCACTTGACCAATTTGCGACTTTTGATCTTGAATCGAATGCGTGGTTTGCGCGGTAACGGCTGAGGTTTGTTCTGATGCCGCGGCAAGCTGCTCTGCACGGGTATTAATTCCTGAAATCAGCTCTTTGAGGTTGCCAATCAAGTTATTACAGTTTTTAGCTAATAGGCCAAATTCATCTTCTGCTGAGTCGTCTAAACGGTGAGTTAAGTCGCCAGAAGCGGCCACGGTAAGCAACTCGTTCACGCGGTACAGCGGGCGAGTAATGGCGCGTACTGTTATGTAACCAATAATGATAGCTATCACGATAGATAGGATAACCACTGCACTGATAATAATGTTACCTGTGGTAATAGCACCGTTCACCTGGTCTTCGACGTCTTTTGCTTTGGCGTCTGCAAGCGCTAGTAATTGTTCAAGTTCAACAATACCGTTCGCGATGTTTTTATCTGACGCATTCAGCGCGGTTTCAGAGTCGTTTCTGCGTTCTAGTCTTTCTACATGCAACGCCATTACGCCATCACTGGCTGTAATCGCATTAAGGGCATCGTTTACTAATTCATTAATATCGCTAAGCGTACCAGACTGGTCTCGCTGTCCAGCGGCTTGGCTCATATCACTGAGTAAAGTAGCAACCTTATCTACCACTAAGTCAACTTCGTTACCCAGGGTTTGAGAGCGTACGATAGTTTCGGTCTTTACGTATTCATAAGAAACGGTAAGTAGAGAAAGTAATGAGGTTTCTAGTTGGCTACCAATATCTGCTGCGCGTCTAAGATTTGGGTCACTTTGCACTGCGTCAAGGTCAGAAAAGTCTAGTAGGTAAGTAGACGCATCGTCAGCGTTATCTTCAGCATCACCTAAACGGTCGTCAATGGTGTTTCGGATATCCATGAACTTTTGGTGGTTCAAATAAACCGCTTCAACATTCTTAATATAGTTGTCAAAGGAAGCTCGAACGCTGTTTAACTTACTCTGAAGTTCAGGTTCATCGGCTACCGCAGTCGCAAGCTTCTTATATTCAGTTTCGAACATGTCTCGGCTTTGATTGAACGCTGTACGCTTTTCCTGAAGGCCAGACAAATCTTCTTCTATATAGGCTTCGAATGTCAATCTACCCATGTTTAGGAAGTTCGCTTTTAAGGCGTTACTACCCGCTACTGTAGGAAGCGCAACGTCATTTACCTCTTCGGTTGCTGAACCAATGGAATTGAGGTTAAACAACGAAACAACGCTAATGACAATCAGTAGACAAGTAATTGCTACAAAACCGCCGACTACGCGAGTGGCTACTGTAATCTTCATTGAAACTCCTAGACTATTTTTTATTCTTTTGCGTGACGATACTACCCCGCACTACGTCCAAAATACACCTCAATGACCTAGAGGAAGGTATTAAAATGTATAACATGAACGGTAATGGGATTATAGACTATCGTATATAACCAGAGTATCGGCAGGTAAGCCATTAAGTTAACAAGTAAAGCATAAGAAATTGCGATTTAGTAGTTTGCTTTAGCAATTAAGTCATTTACGCATTTACTCTGATGAGTTTACCTGTATTGACATCCAGCATGGTCATTTCTTGACCCCAAATATACCCAGTATCTAGCGCGACAAAACGATCATCTTGCGTCTCGCTGTTAAGTGCAGCCCAATGACCGAAGAGTACTTGTTCTTGTGCTTTTAGATGGGGGTTGTCTACCTTGAACCAAGGAACGATAGATTTCGAAGCCTGAGCGGGATGGGTTTTCGTCTCAAACTCTAAGCTAGTATCTGCGTTTAGAAAGCGCATTCTGGTGCACGCGTTGACAATAAAGCGGGTTCGCAATTCACCTTCAAGTTTATCAGACCATTTAGCCGGTGTGTTGCCATACATATTTTTTAAAAAGTCAGCATAGTGCTTCGATTGTAATTTTTGACTGACTTCATCACTTAAGCTGACGAGCGTGTCTGTACTCCAGTGAGGGTAGAGACCGGCATGTACGATGGTGTGATTGTCATTGATTTTTTTAGCGAGAGGAAATTGGCGAAGCCAATCGAGTAGTGTTTTTAAATCAGGAGCATCAAGCAAGGGCTGCAGGTTGTCAGCTTTCTTAGGTTTACGAATTTTGTTCGCAACCGCCAGCAAGTGAAGATCATGGTTTCCTAGTACTGTTTCAAAACTGCTACCTAAGCTTTTTAAAAACCGTAAGGTGCTTAGGGAGTCTTCGCCTCTGGCAACTAGGTCGCCAACGGCGAAGAGTTTATCTTTATCCGCAGAGAATTTGGCTTTTTCTAGCAGTTGCTGTAGCCCGCTATAACAACCTTGAATATCACCCACGACGAAGGTGTTGCGATAAGTCATAAATCTCAAAAATCAGTGAAGAATGTTGGGAACCGCTAAACGGAATACTTCAATAGGAACACGAAAACGTTCTCCATTTTCACGCTCCATTTCGTAATAGCCTTGCATATTTCCTACCGGGGTATCAAGTACTGCACCACTGGTATAGTCAAAATCTTCGCCCGGTTTTAATATGGGCTGTTTACCCACAACACCTGAGCCACTCACCTCTGAGGTTTTACCGTTAGCATCGGTAATTTGCCAGTAACGATTAATCAGTTGTACCGTTTCCTGGCTGTCATTCACAATGGTCACGTGATAAGCGAACGCAAATTGTGGCGAATCAGAAGGTAGATGTTCGGGCAGGTGACGGGTTTTCACCCGCACCTTAATTTCAGACTCATTCATAAGCTAACTTTAATTTTCTTGTGCTTCTTCTAACGCTGATACTGCATTCGCTATGGTGGCGAAATCCTGCAAGGATAGCACTTCAGCCCTTACGGTTGGGTTTATACCCAGCTCGCTGATTTGTGTTTCAGTAAGACTTTCTTTTAACGAGTTTCGTATTGTCTTGCGACGTTGATTGAACGCCTGCGCGCATACTCGCTCAAGGGTAGCTACTGAAACCACATCTACTGGCGGTGTTTTGTGCGGAATAAGACGTACTACCGCAGAATCAACCTTCGGGGGCGGCTTAAAGGCACCTGGTGGCACATTGAGAACCGGCATAACCTTACAATAGTATTGGGCCATTACCGATAATCGGCCATAGCTTTTAGAACCATGCCCTGCGGCTAAACGATTCACCACTTCTTTTTGTAGCATGAAGTGCATGTCATCTACGCACGCTGCGTGAGAAAACAGGTGAAACATTAGCGGCGTTGAAATGTTATACGGTAAGTTACCAAAAACGCGTAACCCTTTATCTTTCACGGGCATAGTTTTAGCCAGCTCAGTGAAATCCATGGTCATTGCGTCTTGTTCAATAACAGTTAGCTTATCGCCGTTAAACGGATGTTCTCGTAAACGCTTAGCTAAATCTCGGTCAAGCTCGATAACGGTAAGTGCTTCAACTTCATCGCAAACAGGATCGGTTAGCGCGCCTAAGCCAGGGCCGATTTCAACCAAGTTTTGCTCGTGTTGCGGATTAATGGCCGACACGATTTGTCCAATCACATAGTCGTCATGAAGGAAGTTTTGTCCGAAGCGTTTTCTGGCCGTGTGGCCTAAATGTGTTTTACTCATTGTTGATGATGTGCAAGCTCAATGGCTTTTTCCAATGCTTTTCTGAAACTGCCAGGATCGGCATTACCATGGCCTGCTAAATCTAGTGCAGTACCGTGATCGACGGATGTTCTTATAAATGGAAGGCCAAGGGTAATGTTAACCGAAGCGCCAAACCCTTTATATTTTAGCACGGGAAGGCCTTGGTCGTGGTACATCGCAAGAACAACATCTGCATCTTCCAGATATTTAGGCTGAAATATCGTATCGGCAGGAAGTGGCCCGGTAATATTTAGCCCTTCTTCACGTAACTCGTTTAGCGCCGGAATAATGGTTTGAATTTCTTCTGTACCAATATGACCATCTTCACCTGCATGGGGATTAAGCCCACACACGTAAATATGCGGATTACGAACACCAAATTTTAGTTTAAAGTCGGTGTTAATAATATGGAGCACTTTGTGAAGGCGTTCTTTAGTAATGGCGCGAGATACATATTCTAAAGGAATATGGGTAGTAGCTAGTGCGACATTTAAGCCTTCTGTTGCCAACAACATGACAACATCAATCGTATTGGATTGATACGCGAAAAATTCAGTATGACCACTAAAAGATACGCCAGCTTTATTGATAATGCCCTTGTGCACCGGTCCGGTGACTACCGCATGAAAGTCGCCTTCCATGTTTGCTTGGCACGCTTGTCGAAGGGTTTCTACTACGTATAACCCGTTCTCACTATCTAAGGTTCCTGCAACCACATCGGCCGCTTTATCAATTTGCTTAATAAACAGCGAACCCGCAGGCTGAACCTGCGGGTTTGATGCATCATAAGGAAGCAGTGTAAGCGGTAAACCAAGTGCTTTCGCTCTGGTTTCAAGTATCTCGCCATCGGCGAATACCACTAACTGAGCTTGCCATGATTCTTGAGCCAGCTTGATAATTAAGTCTGGCCCAATACCGGCAGGCTCACCTGGTGTTACTGCAATTTTTATCGGTGTCATTTATGCTCTATATATTACTCGATAACTTCAATGTAGGCAGCGTCGCGCATTTCACGTAACCAGTTTTCCGTTTCTTCTGCGAACTTTCTGTTGAAAATAAGCTGATACGCTTTGTCTTCTTTGCGGCGCTCTGTTGCGTCGTCTACACGTCTATCGATTAATTGGATTAAGTGCCAACCGTGTACTGAACGTACTGGGTCGCTGTATTCACCAGCTGATAATTGCGCAAGGGCGTCTTTAAAAGCTGGTACGTAGTTGTTTGGATCTGACCAACCGAGCTCGCCGCCTTTAAGGGCTGAACCTGGATCTTCTGAATGTTCTTTAGCAAGATCTTCAAATTCAACTTCACCCGCTTCAAGCTGAGCTCTGAATTTAACTAGCATCGCTTTGGCTTTGTCTTCACTGAGTATGATTGAAGGCTTAACGAGGATATGACGAGAGTTAACCTCTTCAATAGTGACTTTTTCAATGCCTCGAGTATCTAATACTTTCAAGATATGAAAACCAGCACCACTTCGGATAGGGCCGACCAGCTCGTCTTTTGCTTTCCCCTGAATCGCTTCAGCAAACAAGGTAGGCATAGCGTTAATGTTCAACCAACCCATGTCACCACCTTCTAAGGCTTCATTACCTGATGATGATGCGATAGCTATTTTAGCAAAATCTGACCCAGAATTTAATAGAGAAAGTACTTTGTCTGCACGCTCTCTTGCTGCATCGATTTGTTCGTCGGAAGGATCCGATGGAAAGCCAATAAGAATGTGGCCTAGACGGTATTCTTCTTGTTCTGCACCTTGTTGTTCCATAAGTTCAATAAGGGTTTCTCTTTCTTGGTCGGTAATATAAACACGGCGGCGAACATTCGCGCGACGTACTTCACCCATCACGATTTCTTCGCGTATATCTTCACGGTAATCTTCATAAGCGATGCCTTCTAAACGCAATTGTCTGCGTAGTTCATCTACCGTGGTATTTTGGTTTGCAGCAATATTTGCAATGGTTTGTTCAAGCTGTGGGTCGCTTATTTGAATACCCATTCTTTGTGCCATCTGCAATTGAAGACTTTTGGTGATTAAACGCTCAATGGCTTGAGTACGCAGTGCGCGGTCAGAAGGAAGGTCTTGCCCATTTGCCTCTGCGTTTCGTTTTACATCGTTCATGAGTGCATCGACTTCACTTTGAAGTACAACACCCTGATCGACAATAACCGCTACGCGGTCAAGCATTACTTCTTGCGCGTAGCTGCTAAACGACAACACTGCACTGACTAACAAGGCCCGGATTATGAACTTCATACTCACTCTTTTATTATTGGTTAATGCTTAACGTAGGGCTACTCCCCACGCTACAACGGATTAATTTAAACTATATGGCTGACGATAGCCAAACATGCCATCTTGTAACATGCTTCTTTGTGTACCAGACGTACCGATACCTTTGAATATAAATTGTAATGACACACCCGTATCGAAATCGTCGGTAGATTGTTCACCCGATGAGTCATAACGGTTGCTTAAACTTCTTTCTGCCACTAAGCGTATTGCCCAACAACAGGATTCATACTGAATACCTGCATAAGTCTCAATACTTCTATCGCGCTCGATGTCACGGTAAGTTCTACCCACCCATTGCCAGTTTTCAGCAATAGGCCAACTCGCCGATATTCCCACTTGGTCAATGGTTTCACCACTTAAGTCACGAACATATCGGTGACTCAACTGAATAAATCGCTTTGCATCTTGTCGATATTCTAAGCCAACACTACTTAAGTCAACTTTGTCGGTGTCGGTAGTCACTTGAATATCAGAATGGGCGTACCAGTTTTTGTTAAAGCGCCAGTCCATCTCAGCGGCTAGCGCCGAACGGTCTTGATTTTTAGTCGCGGCAATAACCTTGTTATCTTCAAGGTAGAATATCTGACCCAAGCTAAGTACAAATTGTTCCCTATTGTTTTTATCCAATATTCGACTGGTTATACCAAGGGTAACTTGGTTGTTATCTGAAATTCTATCCAATCCGGTAAATTCTTGCCCTCTGAATAGCCCTTCAACATCGGTTAACAGAGGCGTTGAATCATACAGCCCAATCGCTGTTTGGTCTTCATATGAGGTGTAAAGATACTGAATTTTAGGTTCTAACGTCATGGCGGTATCGTGACCAAACCATGAGGAATCTTTTTCGAAATACAGCGCGCCGAATAGGCGAGCTTGACCTAAAGTACGCTCTACATTTTCTTCTAAGTCAGTATCTTGAATATTTTCTTGTTTATAGACAGTTTGCAACACGGTGGTTTCAGCAACAAATTCACCCCATGCAGCACGAATAGGCATAGCAAGGGTAGGGGCTACATGAAAGCGGGTTGCTGTTGGCGCGGTTTCAGAAGTGTTGTCAAAATACGCTAGTTCAGAGTTAACACTAAATTCGAAATAGCGGCCAAAAGGCGTACGGTAATCAATTTTAACTTCAGGAAGCGCACGATAACTGTCGGCGGTATCACCCAATATTTCGAAGTCTTTTACTTGCATATTTACTGTGAGATCTCGGGTGTAATAACCCAAGCTTACGGTACGATAAAGGTGTGTATCTGCGCTGTTATAATAGTCAGAGCCTAAATCAACAATGTAGTTGTCATCACTCAAACCATTGAAATCGATACCCAGTACCCAGTTATCGTTAAGTTGACCTTGATGCTGTAAACGGTAGAAATAACGATCGGGAGACCCTTCAATATCACTGTCACTTGGCAAGTATTCTACGTACGCGGTCCCTTCACTTTTTTCGGTTAGGTAACGAAACTCTGTATTTAGCTGAATACCGCGCTGGGTCATCACCCGAGGCGAAATGGTCATGTCAAAATTAGGGGCAATATTCCAATAAAATGGTTGTGTGTAATCGATGCCGGTATTGCTAGAGCTTGTTATTTCGGGAAACAATAAGCCCGTTTGACGTTCATTACTTACTGGAAATGCGAAATAAGGGAGATAGAAAACAGGAACGTCAGCGACATAAAAGCGGGTATGTTTGGCTTTACCCCATGCTGTGCCTTTTTCAATGCTAATCTCACTGGCCCGAATCATCCAATCTTCATGGCCTTCGGGGCAGGTAGTAAAACTCACTTCCTTTAAAACAATACCTTCATTGGTATCAACCAATATGTCTTCGGCTGCGCCTTGTCCAACAAACCCAGTGAGTTGATAACGGGTGTTTTGCATTTCTAAGCGTTCTTCTTTTGAACGAAGTGACACCGCATCACTTTCTACGCTTAACTGTGCATCGCGAAAATGCACATCGCCTTTTGCTAGCACGTCTTCACCATTGCCATTCACTTGTGCTTGAGACGCACTGATGATGGCGCTATCAGATGTAATATCAACATTACCTGAAAACAGTGCTACTTTATTTTCGATGATTTCAGTTCGGTTAGCTTCAACTTTCACATGCCCCTTCGGCATAAGTGCTGAGCTTTTAAAGACAATGGGCTCCACCGAGCAAAAGGCTAGCGGTGAGACTGATTCTGGATTAGCTTCCTGTGCAAACGCGACGTGAGTAGACAAGGTCGCGGAAACAAGCATGGCGCAGGTCTTTTTCATGCGGTGGTGAATGGCCTGTTTTGTTATTCGGTGCTGACACTATAATGATGTGACCTTAAGGCACACATATAGTTCTGCATAGAGTTAATAATACGCCAACCTAGTAGCGTTGGCAGTTAACGCAATGTAATTAGCCGTCAATTCTAAGCACTTCTGTTGTATTTACCAACCATTGGATTAAAAAAATCGTATTTCTCTTTATCTAAATAGGGATTTACCGCATATTTACTGACTTATTGGGTAAAAATCGTCTCAATTAATGAAGCGAATAGACGAGTTTTTAGCTTGAAAAGCGTCAAGCTGTACCTACTTCTAATGATTACTTTATTTTTATAGCCTTTTAAGGCTTGCAGATCATAGTGCTTAAACAACGATTTCAGACGTGGGTTGAGTGCAAAATCATCATCAATAATGCGCTAATGATTACAGGAGAATACTGACATGGCCGTGTGGGGAAAAATCCTTGGTGTGCTTTTTGGGTTTATGTTTTTAAAAATCCCCGGCGCTATTTTAGGGCTAATCGTAGGGCATTTCTTCGATAAGGCGTACAGCCAAGACTTTAATCAACTCGGTGGGTTTGGCCGTTTCTTTACCGATCAAAATAGTATGAAGCAACAAGCGGTATTTTTTCATAGCTTGTTCTCAGCGCTGGGTCATTTAGCGAAATCTGATGGCAAAGTAACCAGTCGTGAAATTCAAATTGCTACTGCACTCATGGATGACATGAAGTTAACCGGTGATGCACGAAAAGAAGCACAAGAAGCATTTCGTGAAGGTAAAGCCAGAGACTTCCCTATTACTGATACGTTGAAAGGGTTGTACGAGGCCAGTCATGGTCGCCGAGATATATTACAAGTTTTCTTGGAGATATTGATTCAAGCGGCATTTGCCGATGGCAAGTTAACCCAAGAAGAGTATGTGGTTTTAGAAAAAGTAGCGAAGCCACTGGGTTTTAGACGTCGTGATCTCGATTATCTTATTTCCATGTTTGAAGCTGAAATACGCTTTAGGCAGCGAGGCGGACAAAGTGGCTCCAATGGACAAGGCCCCAATGGACGTCAGCGTTCTTCGCAACAAAGCGCCTATACCGAAAAACAATCTCTTGATGATGCTTATCGTATTTTGGGTGTTAGTGCATCAGATGATGAAAAAACCATTAAGCGTGCCTACCGAAAACGTATGTCTGAGCACCACCCAGATAAACTCGTTTCGAAAGGGTTACCTGAGCAAGCTATGGAAATGGCGAAGAAAAAGACCCAAGATATTCAGTCTGCCTATGAGCTTATCAAGCAAAAGCGTGGCTTTTAATGGCGCGTGAGCTTACTTATGTGCCTGCTGCTAGTCAGGCACATATCAATGGCTTTATAGACATGCTGTGGCTTGAGAAGGGATTATCAGATCATACTCAGCAAAGCTATCGTACCGATTTAACTAAACTGGCTATATTCTGTAATAACCAAGGCATTAAAGACATTGCGGTACTGACCACTGAAATGATGCAAGACTATCTTGCCTACCGCCACGACAAGGGGCTTTCGGCGCGAAGCACACAACGGGCAATGAGTGCGCTACGAGCCTTTTATACGTATTTAATCGGTAAGCAAATACGGGTAGATAACCCTATATCTTCCTTATCAAATCCCAAGCTACCTAAATCTTTGCCTGCCTCTTTAAGTGAACGCCAAGTTGAAGATTTACTCGCTGCGCCCTTAATAGAAGACCCGATAGAGTGCAGAGACAAAAGCATGCTAGAAGTGCTTTATGCCACAGGATTGCGGGTAAGTGAGCTTATCGGTTTGCAAATGAGCGAGGTAAGCTTACAGCAAGGCGTGGTACGGGTTACCGGTAAAGGTAATAAAGATAGATTAGTGCCACTTGGGGAAGATGCCATAGAATGGCTGTTAACGTATATAAAAACTGCCCGTCCCGTGCTGGCTACTAAGCAGTCAGACTATGTGTATTTGAGCAAACGTGGTCAAAAAATGACGCGGCAAACCTTTTGGCATCGTATAAAATATTATGCGGTGAAAGCGAATATTGAACAGCATCTGTCTCCGCATACGCTGCGCCATGCCTTTGCCACCCATTTGCTCAATCATGGCGCCGATTTGCGGGTTGTGCAGATGTTGTTGGGGCACAGCGATTTGTCGACAACCCAAATTTATACCCATGTGGCGACCGAGCGTTTACAAACGCTCATTCACAGCCATCACCCTAGGGGATAACTCCACTAATTGGCAAGGCAAACTTCAGTGTTACCCAGCGAGTGGTGTGATAGCATTACGTTAAATACTCGCTAAGTATCGCTTTAGTGAAATGCGCAAATGAAATTTTTCTCTTGCATGGGCGGTCTTAGTTATATCCCATTTTAATATTTTGAAAGCATGATTGCTGTCGGAGTAAATATAGTGAAAGTAGTAAAATTTAGCTTATTGGTTGCAATGGTGTTCACTACGAGCCTTTTCGCGAGTGCCGCAAGCGCAGCAGATGAAACGGCAATTAAGAGTAAGCTGACTAATATGCTGGGGCTAGAGGTTGACTCTCTTGCTGATTCACCCATTCCAGGCTTGGTACAAGTATCGACCAATCGCGGTTTCTTCTATGTCAGTGATGATGCTAAATATTTGGTTCAGGCGCGTATTCTCAATATAGATGAAGGCATGCGTAATGAAACCGAAGCCGCCTATTCGGACCTTCGCATCGAAGGTGTGAAGGAAATGGAATCATCAGCCATTACGTTTAAAGCTAAAAACGAAAAGCATGTGATCAGTGTTTTCACCGATACCACCTGTGGTTATTGCCGCAAGCTTCACAAAGAAGTGGGCGACTTAAACGACATGGGGATTACGGTAAACTACTTGGCTTTTCCTCGTGCAGGGTTAGACAGCCAGAATTACCAAGATATGGTGTCGGTATGGTGTGCAGCAAATCCGCAAAAAGCATTAACTGATGCAAAAGCGGGCAACGATGTAGCAACCGCTAAATGCGCTAACAAAGTGGCAGAGCAATATTTGTTGGGACAAAAACTAGGTGTAAACGGTACCCCTAACATTGTTTTGCCAGATGGCTCGCTAATTCCAGGTTACCAACCTGCAGGCATGATTGCACAGGCTATTGAGCAAGCCGAATAGCGCCAATTTTAATTTTTTAAAACGCACCGTAGCAAAAGTGAATACTCAGGCTAGGTGCGTTTTTTTATGTTCTGATTTTACCTACCTCATTCCCTTGGGTATCATTACCCTCTAATTAACCGTAGTGATGAATGTCGATGATATTGCCTGTAGTGCGCCGTGAAACTGGTGACGCCCCTCTTGCTTCTACTTTGCACCCTGTAATAGACCGTATTTATCGCGGCAGAAATGTGCAAGATGTTAGCGAACTAGAAAATGGGCTGAAGGGCCTTACCCATTTCAATGAGCTAAAAGGCATGGCCGGTGCGGCAAGTATTCTGGCTGACACTATTGAGCAAGATAAGACGCTCATTATTGTGGGTGATTTCGATGCCGATGGTGCCACCAGTATTGCAGTGTGTATTCATTCATTGCATATGATGGGGTTTAATAAGGTTGATTATTTGGTGCCAAATCGTTTCGATTTTGGTTATGGCCTTAGCGTACCTATTGTGGATATCGCCAAGCAGCAAGGCGCTGACGTTATTATTACGGTAGATAACGGCATTGCCTGTATTGACGGAGTGACGCATGCAAAAGCCTTGGGCATAGAGGTTATTGTTACCGACCACCACTTACCCGGTGACGCGCTCCCTCCCGCCGATGCTATTGTGAACCCCAATCAGCCAGGCTGTACTTTCCCCTCTAAAAACCTAGCGGGGGTTGGGGTGGCGTTCTACATCATGTTAGCCCTTAAAACCGAGCTACAACAACGTAATTGGTTTACTAAAAAGAATCTTCCAGCGCCTAATTTGGCATCGTTACTAGATATTGTAGCCGTAGGTACGGTGGCCGACGTGGTGGTTTTAGATAAAAACAACCGAATTTTGGTACATCAAGGCCTGCAGCGTATTCGTGCAGGTAAATGCAGACCGGGTATTAAAGCGTTAGTTGAAGTGGCTAACCGTGATTGTGCTCACCTTACTTCAACCGATTTAGGTTTTGTTATTGGCCCTCGCTTAAATGCTGCCGGCAGGTTAGATGATATGTCTCAAGGCATAGCTTGCCTGCTAGAAGACGATACTATGCAAGCTCGCATGATAGCCTCGGAGCTAGATGCACTTAACCGTGAACGCCGAGAAATAGAAACCGGAATGAAGGCGCAAGCAGAACAAGTGCTAGAAAAAATGTCCCTAGCTGAAGGTGATATTCCTGCCGCGTTAGTGGTGTATCAAGCCGATTTCCATCAAGGTGTGATTGGCATTGTGGCGGGGCGTTTAAAAGAAAAGTATTTGAAACCGGTTATCGCTTTTGCTCATCAAGACGAGGCGACAATAAAAGGCTCGGCTCGCTCTATTCCTGGGGTGCATATTCGTGATGTACTCGATGAAGTGAATACGCGTTTTCCGGGTGTTATTGACAAATTTGGTGGCCATGCAATGGCAGCAGGGCTAAGTTTGCCGGTGGCTAATTTAGCCGCATTCCAAAAGGCGTTCATCGATATTGCTAAGCAACATATGGATAAACTAGACGGTAACCAAGTGTTACTGTCTGACGGCAGCCTAACGGGCCAAGAGCTATCGTTGCCATTCGCCCATTTGCTTAGGCAAGCTGGCCCGTTTGGGCAGGGCTTTGAATCGCCATTATTCGATGGCGAGTTTCAAGTAGTGCAACAGCGACTGGTGGGTGAAAAACACTTAAAGTTGGTACTACGAGAGCCTTCGGTTGGCGAAGTGGATGCGATTGCCTTTAATATTGATATTAAAGCGTGGCCCAATGCCATGGTGAAACAAGTACGCATTGCCTACCGATTAGATGTAAACGTATTTCGCGGCCAGGAGTCGGTACAGCTTATTATCGAACAGCTAGAAAGCGCATAAATCAAACAGCTAGAGTACTTAAAGGCAAAGCGCTTAAGGTTCGCATATCAGAATACAACGCGGTGCAAGGTGAATAATATGAAATCAGAGACTGACAAATTAATCAGCAAGCATGGCCAATTAAATCAATCAGATAATATGAAGGTGGTGTCGCACGTCCAGCGTGAAGAAGATGATTGGGTGCGCAACACCGTAATGTTAGAAGGCATTGATGTGCCGTTTATTTATCGCCGAAAAAAGCTATACCAAAGCCTAAAAGGGGCGCGGGTCAATATCACTTACTACCGACAGGTAGAAGAGGTGGCAGGGATTGAGTTTGAAACCATGAAAGTGGTACGCATTAAACGAAGCTAAGCCCATTACTCTGTTAGAGTTGCTAATACATACGGGAAAATGAATGAATAACGACTGGTTGACTGCTTTTGTGTTGCACCGCCGAGCCTATAGAGAGACCAGTTATATCGTCGATTTCTTTACCCTAGAACAAGGCAAAGTGAGTGCCGTGGCGAAAGGTGTACGTAACAGCAAGTCTGATAAAAAAAGTCTGCTTCAACCTTTTCAAGCTCTCAAACTACAACTTGCCGGTAAATCTGATTTAAAAAACTTGCGGCATGTCGAAAGCACTGCGCCATCCATTAATTTAGTGGGCACGCCGCTATTTTGTGCTATGTACCTCAATGAACTTACCAATCGAATAATGCCTGCTGGCCTTGCCAGTGATGCGGTATTTGAGGCTTACGGACAGGCGCTTACGGCGCTATTTAGCGATGATGACATTGAAATTACCCTGCGAAAGTTTGAACTGTCACTTCTAGATGAAATGGGATTACTGCCTGATTTCACTGAAGATGTAGAATATGAAATGCTCATCGAGGCCGAAAAGCACTATGTACTGCAGCCGGAATTTGGCTTTTGTGCGCTGCCAGATGATGTGTCAAATAGCCATACTCGCAAGGGCTTGCCGGGTAGTGCGCTACTCGCCCTAGCACAAGGTGAATTTACGCCTATGAGTAAACGTGTGGCCAAAGTGCTATGCCGTGATTTACTCAAGCCGCTTATTGGCGATAAACCACTAAAAAGTAGAGAATTGTTTGTGGTTAGAAAGTAATAAAACAATAAGTGTTACGCATATTTAATCACGCTTTTTGCCATGTGATGGTTCGAAAGTTTGTTACAATAGCGCTTAATCAATTTTAGATAGGTAATACGCGCCTTTACTATGAAGCGCTGATTACCAAAGGCTTGTTCTACTATAGGTATCTGTTAATGAGTACACTTCTTCTTGGCGTTAACATCGATCACATTGCCACACTTCGAAATGCCCGTGGTACCAACTACCCCGATCCTGTGCATGCAGCAGATGTTGCGGAGCGCGCTGGAGCGGACGGTATTACTGTTCACTTACGTGAAGATCGTCGCCATATAAAAGACAGAGATGTACGCATTTTGGCGCAAACTATCAATACCCGCCTAAACTTGGAGATGGCGGTTACCGACGAGATGCTAGCGATTGCCGAGGAAGTTAAACCGGTATTTTGTTGCTTAGTGCCCGAGAAGCGTGAAGAACTAACCACTGAAGGCGGTCTTGACGTAGCGGGTAATTTGGCCGTGATGAAACAAGCATGCGAGCGTTTGGCGGCCGCGAACATTTTGGTGTCTTTGTTTATCGATGCAGATAAACAACAAATAGATGCAGCGGTTGAGTGCGGTGCGCCTTATATAGAAATTCATACTGGCCAGTATGCTGAAGCAACCAGTGAAGCCGAACTTGAAGAAGAGCTAGCTCGATTAGTAGAAGGTATTGAGTATGCCGATAAACGAGGGCTTAAAGTGAATGCTGGTCATGGTTTGCATTATCATAACGTGAAACCGATTGCGGCTATCCCTCAACTTATCGAGTTGAATATTGGCCATGCGATTATCGCAAGAGCGGCGTTTGATGGCTTAGCCACTGCGGTGGCTGATATGCGTAAACTCATGTTAGAAGCAAGAAGTGGAATCTAACGTCATATCCATCTAAGTTGCTAAACAAGTAAAATTGAAAGTTAACGCTAAAAACCAAAAAGAGAATACCTTGTGGCCATAGCTGGATTAGGCACAGACATTATTGAAATTGCACGTTTGAATAAAAGCGACGCTACTACCGAGCGCCTCGCCAAACGTGTACTCACGCCTTACGAGCTTAACCTTTATGTTGCTAGTAATGAGCCCGTGCGCTATTTAGCCAAGCGATTTGCCGCCAAAGAAGCAACGGTGAAGGCGTTAGGTACAGGTATTGGTAACGGCGTCAGTTGGCAACATATTGAAGTGCGCAACAATGCTTTAGGCGCGCCAGAACTTCACTTTACTGGAGAGGTTGCCATGCTGTGTGAACAGCGAGCCATTACCTCTAGTGTTATCAGCATTTCCGATGAAACTCACTATGCGGTTGCTACCGTTATTCTTGAAAATTAATGTAACGGGAGCACCACGTGGCCATCTTTTATAAACCGAGCAAGGGCAAAAACAAAAGCAATGTTAAAGGGCGAGTACGCGGCGCTGGCTCGGGTGAAAAGCAGCACATTGTAAAAACTAAACAATCATGGCCCTCGGTTGATGACATTAATGCTGCTAATGAAGCGGTAACCATTGATGGTATGGATTGGCAGGGGCAGGGCGTTGCTCGGGGTGACACCTTATATTTTGTAGATGGTGCATTACCTGCCGAAACCGTACAAATAAAGGCGCTTTCAAGCAACAAGCAGATTGTTAACGCAAAAGTCACTAAGGTGAATACCCCCTCAGACCATCGTCAAAAACCGTTTTGCGGGGTGGCAAATCAGTGCGGTGGTTGTCAGCTTCAGCACGTAGAACCTCAGGAAGCCCTCGCACTACGAGACGATGCCCTTAAAAGTATGTTTCAGCGTAAACTCGGTTTTCACGAGGGGGCATGGCAAGCGCCCGTCAGTGGCGATCGACCCCGCTACCGCCGTAAAGCTCGTCTAGCAATTGATGCAAGAAACCCAGACAAAATAAAACTTGGCTTTCGAGAAAATGCAGGCAAAAACATTGTTGATATCGAAGGTTGCCCAGTTTTGGTTGAATCACTAAGCCAGCTTATCTCACCGCTTAAATCTGCTATTACAGGCTTCGCTAGCGCTCGCCTTATTGGTCACATCAGCTTATTGGCCGGTGAAAATGCGGTGCAAGTCACGGTAAAACATACCCGTTCATTAGCCAACGATTTTATTACGTCGCTTTCCCAGTTTGCTGTGGAACAAAACGTGAATATGACAATCGAAGACGGTAATGGCGAATTTACTCATTTGCATGAAATAGCGCCAATTACCTGTAACACAGTAGATGGCTTCTATTTGCAACCTGGTCCGAACGACTTTGTGCAGGTTAATGCAGAAGTCAATACTAAAATGGTGGCGCAAGCCCTGTCGTGGTTAGCACCAAAAGCCGGTGAACGTATAGCCGATTGGTTCAGTGGTTTAGGGAATTTTACCTTGCCCATTGCCAATAGTGGCGCCACGGTAAGCGCGGTGGAAGGGGTTGCTGAAATGGTGCAGCGTGCCAAAAGTAACGCCCTCGAACAGGGCATAACGAACGTGGATTGGATGCAGCTTGACTTGGCTGATGAAAAATCAGTGGATAAAGCGTTAGCGGGTGGCTTCGATAAAGTCTTGCTTGATCCGTCTCGAGAAGGAGCATTGACGGTTTGTCATGCACTGGTTCGAGCAACACCTAATACGATAGTGTATGTTTCTTGCAACCCGAACACTTTTTCGCGGGATGCGCGTGTACTGATAGATGGAGGTTATCAAATGCAAAAAGCGGGTGTGGTTGAAATGTTCCCCTTTACCCATCACATGGAAACGATGGCGCTATTTACACGCCAACAGCAATAGCGAGCAGCGGTTATGGTGACAACAAGAAAAGTGCATGCAGCCGATAGACCTCCTTTTGAGGTGTGGCTAGACAGCCTCGATTTAAGTGAAGAAACGAAAGACAAACTACGCAGTGTGTCTTCTATGCCAGAGCGTCTTCTAGTAGGCCAAGAAATGGTCGAAATACTCTGTCAGTTGAATATGGATGACGTCACCTTACAGGCGGCATTGGTCTTTCCCTACTGCGAACAACACTGTTTAACCGAAGCTGATATTGAGCAAGAATTCGATGTTGAAATTCGTGACTTAGTCGTGGGGGTTAGGCGTATGGACGCCATTAAAACCTTACACGCTAGAAAAAATAATGGCTCGCCGTTCAACGAAAAATCTGATGAACAACATATAGATAGTATTCGTCGTATGTTGCTTGCTATGGTTGAAGATGTACGTGCCGTTGTGATTAAAATGGCAGAACGTATTTGCGCCCTTCAACAAGCGAAAAAAGCGGATGAAGAAACGCGGGTTATGGTGGCCCGTGAATGTGCCAGCATTTATGCCCCGTTGGCCAACCGTTTAGGAATAGGTCAGTTAAAATGGGAATTGGAAGATTTAGCCTTTCGCTATTTGCATCCTATTACCTACAAACAAATCGCTAAGCAACTTGACGGTAAACGTCGAGAGCGAGCCGATTATATTGATGGCATCGTTGATGACCTTCAATCATTAATGAATAGCGAAAATATTCGCGCGGATGTGTACGGCAGGCCAAAACACATTTTCAGCATTTGGAAAAAAATGCAGAAAAAGCGCCTTACCTTCGAACAACTTTTCGATATACGTGCTGTGCGGGTTATCGCCGAGCGGTTACAAGATTGTTATGCCGCGCTTGGCACCGTGCACGCCAGTTACAAGCATTTGCCCAATGAATTCGACGATTATATTGCCACGCCTAAAGCGAATGGCTATCAGTCTATTCACACCGTTATTGTGGGTCCTGAAGGTAAACCAGTAGAAATCCAAATTCGTACTCACAAAATGCATCAAGACGCCGAGCTAGGTGTTGCAGCGCATTGGAAATATAAAGAAGGCAGTACGGGTAAACAGTCGGGCTACGATGAACGCATAAACTGGCTTCGCCGCATATTAGCCTGGCAAGAAGAAGTGGCCGAATCTGGTGATATGGTGGAAGAGTTGCGCAGTCAGGTATTTGATGACCGCGTGTATGTGTTTACCCCAAAAGGCGATGTTATCGACTTGCCACAAGGCGCTACGCCCCTCGACTTTGCCTACTATATTCACAGCAATGTAGGGCATCGCTGCATTGGGGCGAAAGCCAATGGACGCATTGTGCCTTTTACTTATCAGCTGCATAGCGGCGATCAAGTGGAAGTGCTTACTGGCAAAGAGCTTAACCCCAGTCGCGATTGGATGCACCCAGGCTTGGGCTATGTTCACTCATCTCGCGCTCGCGCTACTATCCATTCCTATTTCAAAAAACAAGACAGGGATAAAAACTTAGCCGCGGGTAAAGAATTGCTAGAGCGTGAATTGCATCGCGCCCATTTGCCTTTGAAGATCACCAGTGAAGTATACGAGAAGTTCAATGGACATTGCGTTGACGATTTGTATGCAGCTATAGGTACGGGCGACGTGAGGGTGATGCAAGTCATCAACTTTATTCATTTCTTACAAGAGCCTGAGCCAGAAGAGCCTGAAATTAGCCCTAAAGTAAAAACAAAGCGTACGGCTAAGGGCGCAGGCAAGAAAGACGCAGTTGTTGTACAAGGGGTTGGCCACTTGATGAGCCAGTTGGCCAATTGCTGTAAACCCGTTCCGGGTGAGCCCATTATGGGGTATATCACGCAAGGGCGTGGAGTAAGCGTACATAAAGAAAGCTGCGATCAATTGCAGCATTTGCTTGAGCAGCACCCAGAACGTCAAATTGAGGTGAACTGGTCACAAGAGCTTAAAGTAGGTTTTGAAACCTCAGTCGATATTTTCTGCCACGACAGAACCGGTTTGTTGCGTGATATCACTACCGTGCTGGCAAATGAAAACGTGCCATTACTGGGGGTGAACAGTTTAAGTGATAAACACAGGCAAACGGCGCTAATTACCATTTCTATTGAAGTACAAGACTTAGATACCTTATCAAAAGTACTTGCTCGATTACGTCAGTTAAAAGGCATTACGGATGCAAAACGTAAACAATTCTGAGTTGCCTGAGATAAAGCGACTTCAAGAAATAATGGCGACGCTTCGTGATCCGGAATCTGGCTGCCCGTGGGATATTCAGCAAACGATGGAAAGCCTAACCCGCTATACCATTGAAGAAGCCTACGAAGTGGCTGATGCTATCGCGAAAGGGGAGCCTTCAGATATTCGTGACGAGCTGGGTGACTTGTTGTTTCAGGTAGTGTTCTATTCCCGTATTGCAGAGGAAGAAGGCAATTTCACCTTTAACGATGTTGCGAAAAGCATTAGCGACAAAATGACCCGCCGTCATCCACATGTATTCGGCAATGCTTCAGCGCAGCCAAGTAGCGAAGAAGGCTTAACTGCACAGTGGGACAGTATAAAAGCGCAAGAAAAAGCGTTAAAGCATGAGAATTCAAGGCAACGGGCTTTAACGCAAAAGCTGACTTCTACATCGCCGAGTAAAGATAATGAACCGACTTTTCCTAGTCTACTTGATGATGTGCCAGTGGGAATGCCGGCATTAATGTATGCCCAAAAATTACAAAAAGCCTGTGCAAAGGTGGGTTTTGATTGGCCAGACGTTGCGCCTGTTTTAGATAAAGTGCGAGAAGAAGTTGAAGAAATACAACAAGAACTTGATGCCGAAACCCTGAATCAGCAAGCCTTAGAAGAAGAAATTGGCGATGCGTTGTTTGCTATGGTTAATTTGGCAAGACATTGTAAAGTCGATGCAGATACGGCGTTACGTAACGCCAGTAACAAATTCGCCAAACGTTTTAAAGTGGTAGAGTCTTTAGCCTTCAAAGCAGAATCAGCCCATAAAATAGACTCAGAAAACTTGTCTATAATAGAAGGCGAGCCCGAGAGTAAGGGCTCACCATTAGCTAATATGACGCTTGATGAGATGGAAGCACTATGGCAGCAAGCAAAAATCACCACTGCTAATTCATAGCGCTTTACCGGTCTTACTAAAGCTTAACCGTTAAAGCTTGCTCGCTACTTTTAAAGCTTGTTCGCTACCTTGGCTTCTAATATTTCTATCTCCGCTCTTCGGCCTTTGTCTGCAATAGGGCGGTTTGGTTTTTCAGGTGCGCTTTTGGCTAGTGTTAAGTGTCGAGCAGCCTCTTCATACTCACCATCATCAAACAAGTATTCTGCGTAAAAGTAGTGTGCGTCCATACTGTTTGGGTAAAGCGCTAGCGCTTTGTCAAACAAGCCCGCTGCTTTTTTGTCACTGCCAAACGCAACAGGCCAGCCAGGTACATTGTGATATAGCGCCGCTAATACAGTTAATGCTGTACCTTCTAATACTTGCTCATCCTGCTCTAATGCTTTTTCAAGGTTTGCTCTAGCTGCTTTTGCGAAATCGAGCGCACCTAGGCCACCTTTAGCTTTCGCAGCACTAGATTGGGTAATGGCTAACCACGTGAGGGCTTCGGCACTGTTATTCGATGATGCAACAAAGGCTTCAGCATCAGCGATAAGCGCTATAAACGCCTTCTCTTTCTCGCTGCTATCTGCGTCATAATTGATTAACGCCCATTGCTGTTGAATACCAAGCAATGTGTGATTGTTGTCAGCGAAGGTAGGGGTTGCATAAAGTATAAGAGAGATGAAAACAGCGATAAGTCCACATTTACTGCGCATTGTGGGTTCCTCATTGATTATAAGTCGTATTTTAGGCAGGTGTTTTACCAGTAATACGGGGTATAAAACAAGAAAAATGGCCACACGAGGTAATTATTCGCTTAAAAGGGCCTTAATGGCTTTTGCTTTTTCTAAATCCCATCGGGCGTAATCAAGCACATAAGGTAAAGAATGGTTTTGCAGTAAATGCCTAGCGCGATGAGGGTCGTCCGCCAATGTAAGGGCGAGTTTATGAGACTCGAATTGATTGAACAGGGCTTCAAGGGTACCGTTTTCAATCAGTCGTGACAGGCCAACACGAATTCTTTTTGCTAGAGCGCTGTTATCAGGGTGCACGAAGAAGTATTCGTAATTGGGGTAAATAAATAGATGATTTTTATCGATAGTAACGGCTTTATCGGCATGACGTATTAAATCTCTGTTTGCCTCAATAACATTTCGAGGAAAGCCGTCCACGATACCTTTTTCCACCATGGTGTACATTGATGTAAACCATAAACTCCATTCTTCGCCTGCCGCATTAAACCCATTGGACTTAAGTACATGTAAGTCGGGCCAGTCGTTCCCCTGCACCAAGGTGCGGGTTTTAAGTTCATCGGTAGTTAATGTCTGTTGGAAATTGTGTTGGGCATTTTTTGCAATCACTAATACTCGGTACCCAGCCAATCCTTTTAAGAGGGGGAATTTAATTGGGGTGAGTAATTTCTCACGCTCAGCATTGGTCACACTCCACATTACATGGGCATCACCTTTTAACAGAGTTACTACTTGTCGACTTTGTGACATTGGTTGAGGATGTAGCGAAATCTGTATTTCACCATATTCGGGCGTTGCCGAAAAAACAGCCTCAAGGACTTTTTGCTGATACAAACCATAGTTGTCATCGGCGAATGCCTGTGTGAGCGTGACATCATTAAATTCGGCTTTAACATGAGTACTTGCCACAAATTGAAGCACAACTAAAACCAAGGCCGATAAACGCATTATTTCCCTATTCATTCTCTTCAGAAAAATCTTCTACTTGAAATTAACGGAATTAATTAGGCTTGTCACGGTTTCTGTAGAAAATTTGTGCAGAAAAAGAACCCATAATTGCAAATTAGGGGTTCGCATTTTCGTCAAAACCTGTATAATTCGCGCCCTGCCCAGTTACGCCCACCTTTGGGAAGGTGGAAGAATCGACCGGCTCGAAGGGGTCTTTGTGTTGATTTTATGGTGATTTCTGGTGTTCAGAAATCAGTAACGACGATATTATTCGGGTGATATTTAAATGAAAACTTTTGTTGCAAAGCCAGAAACGGTACAACGTGACTGGTACGTGGTTGACGCCACAGACAAAACTCTAGGCCGTTTGGCTTCAGAAATCGCATTGCGCCTTCGTGGTAAGCATAAGCCAGAGTACACGCCTCACGTGGACACTGGTGATTACATTGTAGTTATCAATGCTGATAAAATTACGGTTACTGGCCGTAAAGCATTGAACAAAATCTATTATGCACACAGTGGCTATCCAGGTGGTCTGAAAGAAACTAACTTTGAAAAGCTGCTAGCTTTCAAACCAGAAATGGTTATTGAGAAAGCAGTGAAAGGAATGCTGCCAAAAGGTCCTCTAGGCCGTGCAATGTTCCGTAAAATGAAAGTTTACGCTGGTGCTGAACATAAGCACGCAGCACAGCAACCACAAGTTTTGGACATCTAAGGGGCAATCGACATGGCAGATACTCAATACTACGGCACCGGCCGCCGCAAAAGTTCTACCGCTCGTGTGTTCCTGCGTCCAGGCTCAGGTAACATTCAAGTAAACAAGCGTGCTCTAGACGAGTACTTTGGTCGCGAGACTGAGTGCATGGTTGTACGTCAACCTCTAGAACTTGTTGAAATGTTGGAAAAGTTTGACCTATACGTCACTGTTAAAGGTGGTGGTTCTAACGGTCAAGCTGGCGCAATTCGTCACGGCATCACTCGTGCTCTTATGGAGTACGATGAGACGTTACGTCCTGCTCTACGTAAAGCTGGCTTCGTTACTCGTGACGCTCGTCAAGTTGAACGTAAGAAAGTGGGTCTACACAAAGCACGTAAGCGTCCACAATTCTCAAAACGTTAATTTTACGTTTTATATATTGTGCAAAAAAACCCGGCTTTCGCCGGGTTTTTTATTTTCTGGCTAAAAAATGTGAAAAAAGTGGAGGGATTTATACTTCACTGCGTATTAGTAGGTAGAACAGAAATGCATGAAGAATCAGTTTGAAAGTTGTTTATTTAAATACTCAATCTAACGTAGCGCCGTCTCAACGCGATAACGCTATGCTTTACGAACTCATTTCTGAGCATGAGCCAGCGCTTCGTCGGTTTATTCGTGTTCGAGCGCGTGCTAATGCGCCCGAAGTGGAAGATATTCTTCAAGAAATGTATACCAAACTCTTTTCACTTGATGAATTGGCACAGAAGGTTGAAGCGCGACAAGATACGTTTAGAAGCTTTCTGTTTACCGTGGTCACCAATTTAATCATCGATAGGGAACGGCGGGCTAAAGTGCGAGCTCATGAAGTGCATGAACCATTTTCTGATACTCTATATTCTACGTGGAACAATGAGCCGGAAAAGTGTGCAGGGATTGCTGAGAAGCTAATTGAAATTGAAAACGTGCTTGAAAATATTAACCCTCATCACAAATCTGCATTTGTGCTTTGCCGCGTTGAAGGTAAGGCTTACCGGGAAATCAGCGACATATTAGGCGTTTCTGTGAGTACAGTAGAAAAATATATTTCAGCCGCACTGATGGCTATTCGAAATAAGGTGCAAGATTAATGGCTACGGCTTTGAACCAGCATTCAATTAATAAACGTGCAAGCGAATATGTTGTGCGTCTTTACTCTGGTGAACTGACAGCTAAAGAAGAAAGTGAGATCCTTGAGTGGTGCGATGCGAAAGGCGCACATCAAGCTGCTTTTAACGATGCGCTTTATTTGTGGGAAACTTCAGCTCAAATTGCTCCTCATGTAGGCTGGCGACAAAAGCTGGAAAAGCGCTTCTATCGAATGCGCTATCTAGCGGCATCTATTGTTGTTGCATCGTTCTGCTTTTTACTCATCACTCATCACAATGCGCCTGACCAAAGTATTGATAACAGTGAGCTTGCCAATAATTACTCTACTGCCATTGGCGAGGTAAGCAATGTTGGATTATCAGATGGCTCTACCATTACGTTAAATACAGATACCCGCATTAATATAAAGTTTAGTGAAGCGCACAGAGAGCTCTGGCTAGAACAAGGTGAGGCATTTTTTGATATTGCTAAAGATCGGTCTCGTCCATTCCTAATTCATACCGCAAACAAGACGGTGAGAGTCGTAGGAACGAAGTTTAATATTAAGCTATCACAGGCTGGATTTAATATCGCAGTAGAAGAAGGTATCGTTGCCATAGAAGAAAAGGCAGAGCCGAACACCGACAAACCAGCGAAAGATGATACTCAAGTGTTATTGGAAGCCGGCGCAGTCGCGTCGTTCAATGATACCAGTGCTCTTATCGCAAAACAAAGTGTGGACAGTGTAGTAAAAGCGCAAAGTTGGCGTACCGGTTACTTACGTTTTGATGAAGAACGGCTAGAGAAAGTGATTACCAGTTTTAACCGCTATAGAAGCAAAAAAATAGTGATTAGCCAAGAGATTGCTGATTTACGTATTAGTGGCGTTTTTAAACTTTCAGATGGTGATGCTATTTTAACGGCACTTGAAGCGACCTTGCCTGTAGAAATAAAAAAAGAGAATGAAAAGGTTAAATTAGTGAAAAAATAGCGGAGGATTTTGTTTTTGGCTGCGTATTAGCTTATGGGAACACAACAAAATACTATAGGAGCAGCCATGAAGTTGCCAAAAACCACAACAAGTACGTTAGCTCTGTGTGTCGCACTATCACTAAGTGCAAGTATCAAAGCACAGCAAATAGACAACATTTCAATTCAAGCCACCACACTCGACAACGCATTGCTCTCACTGGCACAGCACAGTGAAATTCAAATTCTGTTTTCAGACGCTAGAATAAAGCAAAAACTAAGCCCTAAGCTAGAAGGCAGTATGGATTTGCAGGATGCACTTTCTACCTTGCTTAAAGACACTGGCTTTACCTACAAGCAGACATCTAAAAGCACTTACATTGTTACTCCAATTGAAAATAAAGAGGAGAGCCAATCAGGTACGCGCCCTGCTACCTCTGCTCCTACTGACGTTCAAAAGCAAGAAGCAAGCGTAGAGCGTATTCAAGTTACCGGTTCGAACATCCGTGGTATGCAAGATACTGGCGCTTTGCCGGTTACCATGATGTCATCTGAAGATATTGATGGTTTAGGCTTAAGCAGTGGCGCTGAAATCTTAGCGGAGTTACCGCAACAAGGTGCCGTAAATTTTAATAGCGAGCGTGTAGTTGGTGGTGTTAACGACGCACGTGGCGATGTCTCATCAGTAAACTTACGTGGTATAGGTACAGGCTACACACTTACGCTGTTGAATGGTCGCCGATTAGTGCTGCACCCAGGTACGCAAGCCGAAAACTTAGTGCCTGTTACTACTGTGAATTCAAATACGCTGCCAGTTAAAGGGCTAAAACGCGTTGAAGTGTTACGCGATGGCGCTGCGGCTATTTACGGTACTGATGCCATATCAGGTGTAGTGAATTATGTATTAGACGATAAGTATACCGGCGGTGAGCTTCAAGCCCAATATGGTAGTAGTCAAGGTACAGGTCGCGACCAAATCAATTTATCAGGCGCTGGTGGCTGGTTATTTAATAATGATAAAACTCACGTTACTTTTAGTGGTGGGTACTATCATCGTGACATGGTCATGGCGAGTGAGAGAGATTATTCAGCCAGTTCTGACTTACGTAACTACAGCGAAGTACCTGCTGATTTTGTCGGGGATACGCAACTAGATAACCGTTCAACGGTAACACCTTGGGGCGAGTTTTCGACTGACACTTTAGGTACATTTCATTTAGAGCCAGCCTCATACAACGACTGTATCGCAGACGCTAGCGACGATGTATGCGCGTCTTCCGGGTCAACACCTCGAGATATGCGCTTCGATTCAAACTCACAGCGTAGCTTGAGCTCTGAAGTCGATAGGCTGAACCTATACACTTTGGTGAATCATCAAATCAACGATGACGTTGAGATATACGGTGAAGCCCTTTACTACTCAGCAACGGCAAAACGTATTCGTGAACAATCGGGCAATCTAACAGCACAGCGTTTTACGGTGTCGGCTGACGCATTTTACAACCCTTTTGGTGAGGACGTGACAGTGCGTCGCTATCGTCCCATTGATACAGGCCCACGAAATATCGAAGTCGATGACTACAGTTATCGTTTATTGGCAGGCTTTCGGGGTTATATCGGCGATTGGGACTTCGATTCAGCCGTGTTGTATTCAAAAGCCAATACTATCGATACCGCAAATCGAATTAACACCACCTTGTTCCAACAAGCGGTTAATAGTACCGATGAAAGCACGGCTTACAATATTTTTAGCGGCGCCAGTGTAACTAACCCAAATACGGTTGACGATACGCCGGTATCACAAAGTGTTATCGATAGCTTTATGGTAGACGTTGAGCGGGAGTCAGAAACAGAACTTGCTTCAATTGATGCCAAAGTATCTCGACCAGATTTATTTAGTTTACCCGCCGGTGATGTAGGTTTTGCCGCAGGTATTGAATATCGCTATGAAAGCTTTTTCGACAAACGTACCGATGATTTGAACGGCACGGTGTTTTTCAGTGACGTAGTGGGTGGCACTTCGTCTGAAATTGCTAGCCAAGTATTAGGAAGTAGCCCCACGCCTGATGCCAGCGGAAGTCGCAATGTGGTATCTGCGTACGCGGAATTTGCTATTCCGTTGCTGGCCGATAAACCCTTTATTGAAAGTTTGAATTTGCAGGTGGCTGGCCGATACGAAGATTTCTCTGACGTAGGCAGCATATTTAAACCTAAATTTGCCCTTGCATGGACGGTAAATGAAAACGCGTTAATTCGTGGTGCTTATTCAGGGGGCTTCAAAGCGCCAGGGTTGCCACAAACCACAGCAGTAAATGTTGCCCGTTCAAATACCAGAACCGATCCGTTGACACAAACGAGTCGCGGTACGCTAGAACTTCGAAATGGTAGCGATACCTTAAGCCCCGAAGAAAGTGAAAACTACTCGTTTGGTGTAGTACTTACGCCTACCAAAGCGTTAACCCTTACAGTCGATTGGTGGCAAATCAAGCAAGAGAACACGGTGGGTATTTTAAATAGCCAAACGCAAATTTTGTATGACGCATTATTGCGTAGCCAGGGTAGCGCGAATGAAAATGTGGTTCGTGATGAAAATGACGAAATTATATATATTCGAAACGACTACACTAACTTATTGCCAAGAGACATTTCTGGTATCGATTACAGTGCTGATTACCGTTTTGAAACTGAAGTAGGTGATTTTTCCATTAAGCTCAGTGCCGCTAACTTACGAAAGTTCGATCAAGGATCTGACGATATCACAGACCTAGTGGTTGCAGCGCAAGAAGCTGGAAACGAAGCGTTATTGTACGAAGGGGAGCGAGTTGCCATATTTGGTAGCGATGGCGACCTTATTCGTCAAAACGAACGCCCAGAATGGCGGGCTAATTTATCGCTAACCTATTCTCGCGATGCATGGCGTGCCGGTCTTAAATATCGTTACGTTAGTGATGTTGAAGACACTAGCTTAAATTATACCGACGATTCAGGTGATTTAGTGACTTACGTCATTGATGATTGGTCAACGTTAGATGCGTACGTAAGTTACCGCTTAAGTGAAGACGCCTTATTTAGCGGAAAAACGAAAGTGACCGTAGGCATGCGTAACCTGACAAACGAAGAACCGCCGTTTGCCGATGGAACCTTTGGATTCAGCAGTAGCCTCCATTCATCGATTGGCCGTTATACCTACGTAACACTTAATCATAAATTCTAAGTTAAATACTTAACCTACTTTTACATCATAAAAAAGCGCCTACCATTAGGGGGCGCTTATTTCATGGAGATATCATGTTTCGATTACTTTTCATTGCACTGGCATTTGCTTCCCCAGTTACTTTGGCGTGTGAATTCGAAGGCGTTACTTTTTCTGCAGATTTTGAAGCCGGTAAGTTAGATTCCTGTGAAGTCGACGAAAACGGCACCTATGTATTGAGCTTCTTACCAGAAGATAAGCCCATAAACCCTAGTCCTTGGTATTACTTTAGTGTTACCGCATCAGGTGATTCATCGTCAAAACAAGCAGAAAAAGTAGACGTAGTTCTGACCTTTGACGGTTATACGCCAAGGTATTTACCTAAAGTGAGTTACGATCAAAAAAGCTGGGAGATAACTGCGTTTGATACCACAGAGCAGGGAATGACAATATCTTTACCTGTGTCAAAACGACCACTCTATGTGGCAGCCCAGCGTCCTATTCCAAATTTAGTTTACATAAACTGGCTAAAACAAGCAGAGCAAGACTTTGGCATTAAGCCGTTTACGATTGGTAAATCTACCGAAGGCCGCACGCTTTCTGCATTTGCTCTAGAAAAGCCAGAAAACACAGAGTGGGTTATTTTCGTTGGTCGCCAACACCCACCGGAAGTAACAGGCGCAGTAGCTATGTTCTCTTTTCTAAATCAATTCTTAACCACTACGTCTGAAACCAGTGCGTTTTTGTCACGATTTAATGTGTTGGTAGTGCCAAACATAAACCCTGATGGTGTAGCTAATGGACATTGGCGACATAGCCTTGGGCATAAAGATCTAAACCGCGATTGGAATGTATTCTCTCAACCAGAGACCAGAGCAGTGAAAACGTATTTAGATAAAATCACGGATGCCGGCGGGAAAATTGTAATGGGTATGGACTTTCACTCTACCCACAACAATGTTTTTTATACCATTCCGGTAGATGAAAGTATTGCCCCTAGCGACATGGTTGTAGACTGGTTAGCCGAGTTGCAAACGCAAACAAGAGGCGTGTTCAAAGTCGTAGATAAACCTGGCACATCGCCAGGGAAGGGCGTATTTAAACAGTATTTTGCTGATGTTTATCACGTGCATGGCGTTACTTATGAAGTCGGTGATAATGAACCCAATGAGAAAACACGTTACGTCGCTAAACATGCTGCCAATACGCTTATTGATACGTTAATTGCCACCCCTGCTGAGGCCTTTTATATTAAAGCGTGTGCAGACGAAGCAGCAAGTTGTGAGCAATGATGATGCATTTATGCACAATCATACCTAAGGCGGTTCGCCATAAACTTGCTATCGCAGTGCTCATGTCTTCCATTAGTGTTATTGGCGCAGGTAAGGCTCAAAGCGTTGAGCAAACCGAAGCTTCGACTATAGACTCTAAAGCCGCGATTACGTTTGCTCATCAAAGCACAATGAAGCACATTGCTAAAACCATGTGGGAAAAGCCTGAACTAGGTTTTTTAGAACACAACAGCAGCGCATTAATGCAACAGACACTAATTGAACGTGGCTTCAAAGTCACGGCCGGTATTGCAGGAATGCCTACTGCATTTATTGCGCAATACAGTCCAAAAGGCCAGCTCAAAAATGGCGAACGCAAGCCCGTAATCGGCTTGCTTGCTGAAATGGATGCCCTACCCAGCATGGGAGTATTAAACACGTCTGATAAACAGCCAATTATCACCAACGGGTATGTTCACCCTGGCCATGCTTGCGGGCATAACCTATTTGCCGGAGGGGTAATAGGCGCTGCGCTTAGCTTAGCGGATTATCTCGATACCCATCCAAATCAAGGTTCTCTGAAAGTTTTTGGCGCACCTGCTGAAGAAGGGGGTTCAGGAAAAGTTTATTTGGTGAAAGCTGGCGTATTTGAAGATGTAGATGTTGCACTTCACTGGCACCCATCAGATAGTACGACTTCTTCACCTTCATCTTCGCTGGCCAATAAGAGCGGTAAGTTTCGTTTTTACGGTGTAGCTGCGCATGCTGCCACAGCGCCAGACAAAGGGCGCTCGGCATTAGATGGCGTAGAAGCCATGAACATGATGGTCAATTTAATGCGTGAGCATGTGCCGGATGGCACGCGAATTCATTACGTGATCACCGATGGCGGAACGGCGCCGAACGTAGTGCCGGATTTCGCCGAAGTGTATTATTACGTGCGCTCAGCACAGCCTGCTGTCGTGTTATCATTATGGGATAGATTGGAAAAAGCGGCGAAGGGTGCAGCACTTGGCACTGAAACCCGTGTTGATTGGGAAGTCACAGGTGGGGTGTGGAATGTTTTACCTAATGTGACCTTATCAAAATTAATGCACAAGCATATTGACGCCTCACCGCCGATTATTTTGACCAAAAGTGAGCAGCAGTTTGCTAGCGAAATAAGTAGCACCCGCGAGCAGACTTTTAGTCAAAATGCTCACAGCACACCAGAGCCTTTCGATGAAAAGATTACTGTTTGGTCGGCATCAACTGATGTAGGTGATGTGAGTTGGCAAGTACCTACCGTGGGGCTATCTAGTGCCACCTGGGTAAAAGGCACTCCTCCTCACACTTGGCAGGCGTCAGCAATGAGTGGTACTGACATTGGTTACAAAGGTATGTACTTGGCCAGTGAGGTCATCACGCAAACCGCTATATCCCTTTTCTCTGAACCTGAAAATATTAGTAAAGCGAAGCAAGAGTTTCAGCTACGAAAAAGTACGTTGAATTATGAATCCATGCTAGGGCAGAGAGCACCAGCACTCGATTATCGTAAGTAGAATATCTTCGCACTACTGGGTCGAAGGTTTATAACAATGTTTTAATATAATAAAGAGATTTGGCCGAATTTCGGTCAAATTCTTGATTTTATTCCAATCACTCACTAATTCTTAACTATGACCCCAGATTAATTTATTGCTTAAATACCAGTAAAACCTTGTGTTTATAAGGGCTTTTCTTTTATCATTTGCGGTCGAAATTTGACGAAACTTTAGTGAATTCTCGAATGCGCGCAAAAGCGCCTTAGAGTTAACTTCATGACAAGCCATATGATGGGCGATCCTAACGTGATAAAACCAGTAAAAGTTAGGGTTATACATCATAATTATCCGAACCTGGAGAAATGTGGATGAGCAATGTATCTGTAGATGCAACAGAGTCTGCACACAATGATAACCAGCCAGAAAACAACACCCGTCGTCGGTTTTTGACCGTTGCCACGTCGGTAGTTGGTGGTGTAGGTGTTGTTGGAGCGGCAGTGCCTTTTATTGCGTCCTGGAATCCAAGCGCCAAAGCGAAAGCGGCCGGTGCTGACGTTGAAGTAGATATCAGCGGGATTGAACCTGGACAGCTAGTGCGTGTGATGTGGCGAAGCAAGCCTGTATGGATTGTTCGTCGTACTCCTGAAATTCTTGAAGAATTGAGCACTCACGAAGATAAACTGAAAGATCCTAACTCTGAAGCAGAGCAACAACCTACGTTTGCCCAGAACCGTTTCCGTTCTATGAAAGAAGAGTACCTTATCTTAGTCGGTATTTGTACGCATCTAGGTTGCTCACCGCAGCACCTTAAAGATGGCGCTTTCGAAGAAGTGGTTGAAGGGGTTCCAGACGGTTTCTTCTGCCCATGTCACGGCTCTAAGTTTGATATGGCGGGTCGAGTATTCCAAAACGTACCTGCGCCGTTGAACCTTGTTGTTCCGCCTTACCAGTTCGTAGATGACACAAACATCATCCTTGGCTCAGAAGCGGAGGCTGTGTAATATGAATGCTTTTTTAGAGTGGATTGAAGCGCGTATTCCAATTATGCGTGTGGCGAATATGCACGCCATCCAATACCCAGCGCCTAAGAACATGAACTTTTGGTACGTGTTTGGATTCTTGGCTACCATCGTTTTAGTTAACCAAATTATTACTGGAATCTGGTTAACAATGAACTTCGTACCGACTTCTGAAGGTGCGTTCGCGTCTGTTGAATACATCATGCGTGAAATTGATTACGGATGGATTATCCGCTATATGCACAGTACAGGCGCTTCAGCGTTCTTCATTGTGGTATATCTGCATATGTTCCGTGGCATGATTTACGGTTCTTACCAAAAGCCTCGTGAATTGCTTTGGGTGTTTGGTATGTTCATCTACCTTGCACTAATGGCTGAAGCCTTCATGGGTTATGTATTGCCTTGGGGACAAATGTCTTACTGGGGTGCACAGGTAATCGTATCGCTATTTGGTGCAATTCCAGTTGTAGGTCCAGACTTAGTTATCTGGCTACAAGGTGACTATGTAATCTCGGGTGCTACCCTAAACCGATTCTTCGCATTGCACGTTATTGCATTGCCGTTGGTTATTGTTATTTTAGTGTTCTTACACATTATTGCGCTACACGAAGTGGGTTCAAACAACCCAGACGGTATTGCGATTAAGCACAAGAAAGGCTCGTTACCTGAGTCAGAAAAAACTAAATTCCAAATCCATGAGTACTACACAAGCAAGTATGATATCGCTGATGACATCTTGCCATTCTTCCCGCACATGGTGCTGAAAGACTTAGTAGCGTTCTGTATTTTCTTAGCCTTGTTCACTTATATCTTGTTCTTCGCACCTGAAATGGGCGGTAAGTTCCTTGAGCATCCTAACTTCGAAATTGCGAACCCGTTGAAAACACCTGAACATATCTTCCCTGTTTGGTACTTCACGCCGTTCTACGCCATTCTAAAGGCTGTACCTGATAAGCTAATTGGTGTACTTGCTATGTTTGGTGCTATTGCAGCCTTGTTCGCTTTACCATGGATAGATCGCGGTCGTGTTAAATCGTGGCGCTATCGTTGTGGTTTGCACACAGTAAACCTTATTGTGTTCGCAATTGTATTCGTTTTCTTAGGTTACTTAGGTGCTACACCTCAAGAAAACTGGAAGATTGTTGCGTCGCAAATCGCGACTGTTATGTACTTTGGTTTCTTCGTGTTGTTGTTCCTATACAGCCGTAACGAGAAAACTAAGCCTGTGCCAGAGAGGATTGCCTAATGAAAAAATTGATGTGCTTTTTAGCATTTTTTCTACCGGGTGTAGCGTTAGCCGCTGGTGGTAGTGTGCATCTAGATAAGGCACCTATCGACCTAACCGATAAGGCCTCGTTGCAACGTGGTGCGCAGTTGTTCATGAACTACTGCTTAGGCTGTCACTCAATGAAGTATCAGCGTTATCAGCGTACGTTTGCCGATTTAGGTATTCCTGACGAGTTAGGTCAAGAAAACCTTCAGTTTACCGGTGAAAAGGTTGCTGACTACATTACTCGTGCAATGCCTGAAGACGCAGCGGCTGGTTGGTTTGGTGCTGCGCCACCAGACTTAACACTTGTAGCTCGTGTTCGTGGTGAAGATTGGATTTACACTTATCTACGTTCTTTCTACGTAGATGAGAGCCGTCCATTTGGTGTGAACAATAAAGTATTCCCAGAAGTGGGTATGCCGCATGTGCTTCAACCTTTGCAAGGTACACCAACTGAAATGCACGAAGAAGTTATGGTCGACGGTGAAATGGTTGAACAATATGTAGGTATTAAATCTGATGGTACAGGTTCAATGTCTCCAGATGAGTACGACCAAGCTGTTGCTGATATTGTTAACTTCTTAGAGTATACCGGTGAGCCAGCTAAGCTAGATTCACACCGTATCGGTAAATGGGTTCTTATCTTCATTGCCGTACTGTTTGTATTTGTTTACTTGCTGAAGAAAGAATACTGGCGAGAAGTGCACTAATCGCACAGAATTATGTATAATAGCAAAGGGGGCTTCTCGCCCCCTTTTTTAGTATTAGAATTTCGCCCGATTTAGTGGGCATAACTAGTTTCTCGACGGAGGAAATTGAATGGCCGTAGCCGCGAATAAACGTTCTATTATGACGTTGTTCTCTGACACAATTGATATTTACAGCCATCAGGTGCGTATTGTGTTGGCAGAAAAAGGTGTGGGTGTTGAAATAAGCTACACAGATCCTAGCAATCTGTCAGAGGATCTGTTGGAGTTAAACCCTTACGGAACCGTTCCAACTCTTGTTGATCGTGAACTGGTGCTTTATAAATCGCATATCATCATGGAATACCTTGATGAGCGTTTCCCGCATCCACCACTTATGCCAGTTTATCCGGTATCTCGTGGCCAAAGTCGTCTTATGATGCACCGCATCGAACAAGACTGGTATTCGTTAGCAGCTCGTATCTTCCGTGGCGAAGGTAATGTTGAAGCTGCGCGTAACGACTTACGTGAAGCGCTACTTGCATTAGCACCTGTGTTTGGTGAATTGCCTTACTTCATGAGCGAAGAATTCAGCTTAGTTGATTGTTATCTTGCTCCGTTATTATGGCGCTTACCTGCTTTAGGTATTGAGCTTAATGGCGCAGGTAGTAAAGAAATTAATGCCTACATGAACCGTATCTTCTCTCGCAGTTCATTTAAAGCATCGCTAACCGATCAAGAGCGCGAGATCCATAACCCACTATGACATCTATGACGTCTAATCAGCCCTACCTTTTAAGGGCCTTTTACGAATGGATAGTGGACAACGATCTCACCCCATACATTGTTGTTGATGCAACGAATGAAATGGTGGAAGTGCCTTTAGAGTTTGTTAAGGACGGGCAAATCGTTTTAAACGTGTCACCTAGTGCGTGTGTTAACTTTTCGTTGGACTTAACCGGGCTTTCTTTTCAAGCTCGTTTTGGTGGCCAACCAAGAAGACTAAGCATGCCTAGCGAAGCTATTATGGCGATTTATGCGCGTGAAAATGGCGCCGGTACTGTATTTGCTACCGAAGAGGAGATGGCCAAAACAAGTAAGCCATCTGAACCTCAAGCCACTGGGCCAGCATCTATTGAAGACGTAGACGCGTCGGATAATACAGATGCACCCGTTCCCCCTAAAAAGGGAAAACCCACCTTAAAAGTCATTAAATAAGCTTTCTGACTTCCTGCTGCCTTAGCAGGAAGTCAGTTTATTTCCCCCCCCCGTTGTTCTAGTGTTTCCCTTGTACTTCCCTTTAGCTTTGCGTTCTAATAGATATTGTTTAATAAACTAATAAAAGAATAATAACTACTATGAAAATTTTAAAGGTTCTATTGGGTTTAATTATTGTCTTCATCCTATGTGCAACGGCTTTCGCGTGGTATCAATCTAGCATCGCCGAAAAAGAGCGCCAGGCCGAATTAGCGCTGGAAAACAAAATACTTAATCGCGAGTTTAGGCCAATAATCGAAAATTATATTGGTGCATATAATCGATGTGATATCGACGAAGCGTCAACGTACATTAGTCAAGAGCAATTATCTTTTGATGCCGATGTAACGCGGCTTTTCGAAATGCGGCTAGGTGCGCTAGAGAGGTTCTGTAAAAAGCTTAGTGTTACTATTAAAACGATAAGAACGCTGAGAATGCACAATGACGACGCTGCTTCAATAAGAATAGCACTTAATCTTACTGTCAATGAGTCAGGTGAAACGGTAGATCCAGGAACGGATTACAATAAATGGAGTTTTAAGAAGGAAGAGGGTACTTGGAAAATTAGGAGTGACTCTTTCGAAAAACTCTTGACTAAATATCACTCTGTTTTGGAACAACCAAGTCACAATAATTAAACGGGTATTTTGATATATAGGGCGAGATAATAGGCGTTTTTTCGCCCCCTAATATCGGTGAAGTAGCTTGGGCGGTACTATGTTTAAGCAAAAATTAAAGCAACTAATTGAAAGTAAGCTTACGGAAGATGGCCTGTTTGAGACCGGCGTTAAAGGGGTACGACTGTTTCGAGTTACAGAAGGGGTAAGGTGTTCCCCAGCCATCTATGAGCCTGCTGTTATTGCTATAGTCAGTGGCACAAAAGAAGCCATTGTTGATGGAAAGTCTTATGTTTATGACGCCGAACAGTATATGTGCTGTTGTATGTCTATGCCTGTAGAAGCAGGAACCCCTAACGCATCTAAAGAGAACCCCTTGCTAGGGGTGTCTATTGCGCTAGAGCCCCCGATGATGACGGAGGTTACAATGGAATATGAGCGCGCGACGGGGGTAACACGTCAGCCTCGCAGTAGTGCCCTTCCTCCAAGTATCGTACTTTCTTCGTGGGATGAGTGTTTTTCCGAGGCGCTATATAGAATATTACAGTTAACCCAGAGTGCTGCGGATACCGCGATCCTAGGTGAAAGTCGTTTACGGGAAGTGTACTACGCTATTTTAAAGGGCAATGCTGGAGCGTCGGCAAGTAGAGCGTTTGGTGTAGATAATGAGATTGCCCGCGCCATTCACTATTTATCAAGCCGTTTAGACAAGCCAATCACAATAGATGAAGTGGCGTCTCATGTGAACATGAGCCGTGCGGTATTCCATCGAAAGTTCAAGCAAGCCACAAGTTTGTCGCCCATTCAGTTCGTAAAGTCTATGCGCCTGAACACGGCTGCAATGAAAATTGTAGGTGGGATGACCGTAAATGAAGCTGCAATGGATGTAGGATATGTAAGTACATCGCAATTTAGCCGCGAGTTTAAACGGTTGTATGGACAGTCACCTAAGCAATGGAGCCACGATAGGCAGGTACCTGCAGGATTGCTGTAATATTAAACTAAAGGTGTAAGCCGATTGTATTGCATTGTCGCAAATATACTGGGAAGGTAAAAAAGTGCATTACACCTTGTAAAGTCAAACGCAAAATATACGACTAACCACAACCTTGTAAGAGAAAATTCGTTCTTCAAGCACAAAAACTATTTGTCATAAAATAAAAATAATAGGCAGTGCAGTATTGGAACCGTTACTTTCAAATAACCGACAAAAATTACAAGCGGCAATTCCACTTATCAATAATTACAACGATAGGTTTGATGATTTGAACCATTGGTGGGGGAAAATATCGCTGATAGGTAAAATCAACAGCCATAATGTATCTGATAGCATTTTGGAAGAAATGCTTAGCACCAAAGAGAAATTTTCTGAGTTACAAGGTCGGCTCATTCAAAACCTGATGAAAGAGCATTTATTGAAGCGTTTGGCTGACGATCATAATAAATCTCAAGTCGCTATCGATATTCTGATTAGAAATTTGTTTGAGCGTACTGCCGATGTAGGCTTTTTGGCTACTGATGATGATATCCGAGCTTTCTTGCTTCACACCGATAGGCAAGTCGAAGACATTGAAAATATTCGCCACCGTTTAGCGGAATACGTAAAAAAATATAGCGTATATGATGAGATTGTTCTTCTCGATACCCAGGGGCGGGTTAAGGCTAATTTGGATATTGATAGCTCAATTGAATTTAGCGAAGATCCGCTAATTTCAAAAACCTTGGCGTCTACAGATGACTATACAGAAACTTTTCGTTATTCAGATCTTCAGCCTCACAAGCGCAATTCATTAATTTATTCGTGTGTCATTAAGGAAAGTAACGAAAAAGATGCCAAAGCACTAGGTGTTCTTTGTCTATGCTTCAAATTTGACGATGAAATGCAGTCAATTTTTAGCAACTTACAATCTGAACGTGCCGCCAGTAGTATTATGATTTTGTCTGAAAGCAGAGAAGTCATGGCAACTAGCCATTCACAAAAGTTTAAAGTGGGTGAAAAAATACCTAACAGTGGGTCTCCTGATTTAATCACCATAAAAAATAAAAGCTATATATCTACAACGTCGGAAACTAAGGGATACCAAGGTTTTAAAGGTTTATCTTGGCAGGGTGTAGCTATGACGCCACTCAACGATGCTTTTAAGCATTCAAAAGAAACTGGAAAACCTCAAACAGACTCTTGTCAGTTACTCAATTCTCAACTCTTTTCTGATGATTTAAAGCAAATATTCAAAACGTCGATGTTAATCAATGACGATCTGAGTTTAGTGGTATTGAATGGCATTATTGCAGCAGCGCGTAATAATGCTGTTGAATTCATGCCTGTACTTTCTGAGATCAAATCGACCGGTGAGAGTATCGCGTTAATCTTTTCTGACTCTATCGATAACCTACAATCTACAGTGATAAGCGCACGGCTTGGTGACGTAAGGTTTTGCGCAAGCTTAGCAGTAGATATTATGGACAGAAATCTGTACGAGAGAGCGAACGATTGTCGCTGGTGGGCGCTTACCACTGTGTTTCGACAGTACTTGCAACTTCCCACCGTAGGGCCTGATGCTCAGCAAGAAATTTCAAATATTCTTGGTTACATTAATGACCTATACACGGTTTACACCAATTTATACGTTTATGACAAAAATGGCATTATTGTCGCGGTATCTAACAAAGACCATGCGTCAGTCATTGGAGACAAAGTCGATACACAGAGCGGCGCTATAGATGCGTTGAGTTGTACAGATTCACAAAAATATTCCGTGTCGAAATTTGTTCCTAGCGCGCAGTACGATAATAAGCACACCTACATCTACAACGCATCAATCACCAGTTTAGAACAAAACAACGTAGTTGGCGGTATAGGAATTGTGTTTGACAGTGGGCCACAATTCACTGAAATGTTAAACGACTCGCTACCTAAAGATGAAAGTGGGCATACTGTAACCGGGTGTTTTGGCATGTTTTGCCAGCGTGATGGGATGATTATTTCTGCTACCGAAGGTAGCCCTCAGCAGGTGGGGGACGTTATCGAGATAGACGACACACTTTTAGGTTTAAAAAGCGGCGAGAAAGACTCTCGAATTACAAATTATCAAGGTAAGAAATACGCAATTGGTATTGCCGCGTCTAAAGGGTATAGAGAGTACAAAACAACCGGTGATTATCAAAACGATGTGGTGGCGTTCATCATGATGCCAAGCTAAATAGCATTAGAACAACGCCTACACGATTGTCGCGGCATTACATTAAAAACAGGGTCGCAGTGCCTAAGAACGCAAATATACCCACCACATCAGTGATGGTGGTCAGAATTACGCTTCCTGCTAGTGCAGGGTCTATTTTCAAACGCTTCATGATGAGCGGCAAAGTAGCGCCTGCCATTGCTGCGGCTATCATGTTAACCAGCATGGCAAAGGCAATAATAATCCCTAACATGTAGTCTTGTTTCCAAAGCGCTATTACCGAAGCAATTAAGATTGCCCAAATAGCACCGTTTAAGAAGCCAATAGATATCTCTTTGCTTATTAACCAGCGGGAGTTGTTGGCATTAACGTGCCCAAGCGCCATACCGCGAATAACAAGGGTAAGGGTTTGGTTTCCGGCAACACCGCCCATGCTTGGTACTATGGTGTTCAATATGGCAAGTACGGCCAATTGGCTTAGCGTTGCTTCAAACAAGTCGCTTACCATGGCTGCCATTAGCGCGGTAACCAGGTTTACAGCCAACCAAACGGAGCGTCGTTTGGTACTTTGAAGCACAGGGGCGAAAGTATCTTCGTCATCATCTAAACCCGCCATACTCATCATGGAGTGCTCAGCGTCCTCACGAATAATATCTACCACGTCATCAATGGTAATTCGGCCGACTAAGCGGTGTTTCTCATCAACCACGGGGGCCGATAGCCAGTTATAGCGCTCGAATAAGCTCGCCACTTCATCATCTGGCATATGCACAGGAAGCGCTTCAGACTCTTCATCCATCACATCAGACACTTTGGCTTCAGTCTCAGCGGTGAGTAATCGCGTTACCGGTACAATACCCACCAAATTATCGGTGCGGTTAACCACATAAAAGGTATCGGTATTTTCAGGTAATTCACCTTTGAGGCGAATATAACGAAGGACCACATCAATGGTGACATCAGGGCGAAGTGTAATGGTGTCGGTATTCATAATGAAACCGGCAGTTTCTTCGCCGTAAGACAATGCCTGTTCAGCACGTACCCTGTCTTGTGCATCCATAGAGTCTAGAATGTCCTGTAATACAGGCTCAGGCAGACTACTAAGGGTAACCGCTAAGTCATCGGTATCCATCTCTTCTAACGCGTCTACCACGTTAGCAGGCAGCATTTTGGTGATGATACCGTTACGTACGTCGTCAGAGAGTTCTTCTAAAATATCACCATGGAAATCACCATCGATAAGCTCCCACAACTCGTCACGAGTACGACTGGGGCTAGATTCTAGAATGTGTGCAACATCAGATGGGGGTAATTCAAGCAGAAGCTTACGTACAGAAACAAATTGGCCATTATTCAACGCGCCATTTAGTGCCCTTAGTTGGCTTTGTACGTATTTTGAGACCAGCGCTTCTGCCACTGCTTTCGCCTAAAAAATGGAATTTCAATAATGGTAGGATATCGCACTTGCCATGACGCTGTCATGACAAAAGCGCAGTAGGTACAGACAATTACGAGCCGTATGGTGAAATTATAGACGGCTTTTAGCAGAATTTCTCAGTCGTATTGGAAGCTGCATTATTCGTCTTCGTTGAAACGGCCTTCAATTAACGTTTCAATGGCGTTTAATGCCGCTTCGGCATCATTACCTTCAACCACAACGTTTACCTGTTCACCTTGGTGGCTTTCCAGCATCATTAAGCCCAGCACACTGTTAGCATCGGCTTTCTTATCGCCTTTCACCAACACGATTTTTGCGTCAAATTGATTGGCTAATTGAACCAACTGTGTGGCAGCGCGGGCGTGTAAGCCCAATTTATTGACTATGGTAAGTGTTTTTTCGATTGTCATTACTGATTTAACTCGCGGTGGCGAATTTGTACATCGGGATGCATTTCGCCAAAGGTTTTCGCTAACGATTGAGCAATAAATACTGAGCGGTGCTGACCGCCGGTACAACCAATCGCAATGGTGACATAACTACGGTTATTGCGTTCTAAGTGTGGCAGCCATGTAGTGATTAGGTTCTGAATTTGCCAAATAAATTTGGTTACAACAGGCTGGGAACCTAAAAATACTTCTACGGGGGCATCTAAACCAGTTAAGTGTTTTAAATCGGGTTCCCAATGCGGGTTGGGGAGAAAGCGGGCGTCAAATACATAGTCGGCGTCTTTGGGGATACCGTGCTTAAAGCCAAACGATTCAAACACCAATACTAGGCGAGAGCTTTTCTTGCCTAGAATTCGTTCGCGGATAAGCTCTGCGAGTTGATGAATAGTGAGTTTATCCGTATCAATGTACAAATCGGCGCGCTCAACAATAGGCGCAAGCAAGTCTGATTCGGCTTTTATCGATTCAGATAAAGATTTGTTGAGCTTAGCTAGCGGATGTAATCGGCGGGTTTCGCTGAAACGCTTCACCAGTACATCGTCACTCGCGTCGATGTACACAATGGTCATAGACCACGATGAGGGTAGGTAATCTAAGATCTCTACCAAGTCCGCTGGATTTTTGGGTAGGTTTCTTACATCGATACTTACCGCAACTTGGTCATATTCATCAACCACGGTATGGGTCAGAGTAGGGAGAAGGTTAACCGGAATATTATCTACGCAATAGTAACCTAAATCTTCAAGGGCACGTAGCGCAACTGATTTTCCTGAACCGGATCGACCACTGATAATAATCAGTTTCACCTGCATTTCTCCCTTTTAAAATATGGTGCAGTGCTTTTTTAGCTTAAAGCCGTAATGATGTCATCACTGGTGGAGGCCCGCCTAATGGCTTTCACCGTTTCTTTATCACTTAGCTTACCCGCCACGGTAGCGAGTGTTTGTAAGTGACCTTCTGTTTTCTCTTCTGGCACTAATAGGGCAAAGAATATATCTACGGGCTGATCGTCAAGCGCATCAAAATCGATGGCAGGGTTGCTGGTTACAATAATGGCGATAACGTGTTCTAAGCCCGGTAATCGACCGTGGGGCAGAGCAATACCATTGCCAATACCCGTACTCCCCATTCGTTCACGGGTTAGTAGACTATTTAATACACTAGCCTGATCGATGTCGGGATTATTTTTAGCAGCAATGTCGCTAATAATCTCTAGAATACGTTTTTTACTGTTACATTGAACCGCACACTCGGTGCGGTCCAAACTTACTATGGCTTGAATTTCCATACTAATATTTAGTGCTTTTTCAGCTTTTCCTTATGCTTGATAACTTGCCTGTCGAGTTTGTCGATCATGCTGTCTATCGCCGCATACATGTCTGTATTATGAGATGAAGCAAACACTTCTGCGCCGCTAAGGTGCATGGTGGCTTCGGCTTTTTGATTGAGTTTTTCGACGTTCAGGATGACATGCACATTAGATATGTGATCAAAGTGACGCTCTAGTTTGCTGAACTTAGTATCGACATAGCTACGCAAAGAATCAGTAATTTCGACATGATGACCGGTAAGGTTGATTTGCATATTTCGTCTTCCTTAAATTATCAAGGCCTTTAAATAAGGCTTTTGCGTTGGTTTGACGGCGGAATCGATAACGATTCCCGGTATTTTGCTATTGTTCGCCGGGCTACTTTAATGCCTTGTTCGGCCAACAATTGAGCAATCTTGCTATCGCTTAATGGCTTGCTGGGCGTTTCCGCTGCCACAAGCTTTTTAATTAGTGCGCGAATAGCGGTAGATGAACACTCACCACCAGATTCCGTTGCTACATGGCTAGAGAAGAAATATTTCAACTCGAAAATGCCACGAGGGGTATGCATATACTTTTGCGTGGTGACTCGTGAAATGGTGGATTCATGCATATCTACCATTTCTGCGACATCATTTAGAACCATTGGTTTCATCATTTCTGGGCCGTGCTCGAAAAAGCCCATTTGTTGCTGCACAATACAGTTTGCTACTTTCATCAAGGTGTCGTTTCTTGACTCAAGGCTTTTTATAAACCACTTGGCTTCTTGCATATGCGAGCGAATAAATTGCGAATCGCTGCTATTTTTAGAGCGTCGGCTCATGGCAGCGTATTGTTGATTTACGCTTAATTTAGGCAGGCTATCGGGGTTAAGTTCCACCACCCAACGGCCATTCTTTTTGTTTACCGAAACATCAGGAATAACGTATTCGGGTTCTTTGGTAATTAATGCACTGCCAGGACGAGGATTCAACGTTTGCAATAAGCGCATGGCTTCACGAAGTTGATCTTCTTTCAAACGACTCTTGCGCATTAACGTACGGTAATCTTTGCTGCTCAGCAGGTCTGAGTACTCATTAATAAGCTGTCTGGCTTCGGTAAGCCATGGCGTATCGTCTGAGAACTGGCGAAGCTGCACGAGCAAACATTCTTGCGGTGTACGTGAACCTGAACCAATAGGGTCGAACATTTGAATACGTTTTAGTACACATTCAACTTCGTCCATTTCTACCAACTCTTCAACATCGTCAGAGTTTACCGATTCTAAAATCTGTTCAATGGGTACGTTAAGGTAACCAGATTCATCAATTGAGTCGATAATGGCGGTAGCAATGGCGCGGTCTGTATCTGAAAACGGGGTTAAGCGCATCTGCCAAAGCAAATGGTCTTGAATATTGTCGGTGGTTTCACCCTGAAACAATTGGTCGTCATCATTATTCGATGGGCCAGGAGCGGGGGCAGAAGAGGCCGAGTAATACTCATCCCATGTGCTGTCGATTGGCAACTCGTCGGGAAGATCGTTCTTTTCAAGCGCGTCACCAGCTTCTAATGAATCGCTAGAAGCAGTAGGAGCAGCTTCTACAGAAGGGTCGTCGCCGTCCATGTTGTTTTTCTCAACAGGGTGGTCATCACCGCCTTCTTCAACTTCTAAAAGAGGGTTTGAGTCAAGTGCTTCCTGAATCTCTTGTTGCAGGTCGAGCGTAGACAACTGCAGCAGCTTGATTGCCTGCTGCAACTGCGGTGTCATGGTAAGTTGTTGACTGAACTTTAGCTGTAAAGATGGTTTCATCTACGTCTTATTTTTAAACTCTTGTTGTGAATATACCCGTGCTTAAAACTGAAAATGACAATTCGGTTACAGTAACTATAGCCTGAATTGTTCTCCTAGGTATACATCCCTTACTTTCTGATTACTTAAAACTTGTTCTGCCGTCCCTTGCGCGATGAGTTCGCCTTGGCTCACAATATACGCTTTCTCACACACATCCAGTGTTTCTCTTACGTTGTGATCGGTGATGAGGATTCCAATTCCTCTGTCACGAAGATGTTGAATGATCTTCTTTATATCATTAACCGATATAGGATCAACACCAGCAAATGGCTCATCAAGCAAAATAAATTGCGGATCGGCTGCTAATGCTCGTGCGATTTCTACTCGGCGGCGTTCACCACCGGATAAACTCATACCCGTACTATTACGTATATGGTTGATATTAAATTCATCAAGTAGCGCATCGGCTTCTTGTTCTTGTTCTGATGAACTTAACCCTTTACGGGTTTGCAAGATAGCCATGATGTTCTCAAACACCGTCAATTTTCTAAAAATAGAGGCTTCTTGCGGCAAATACCCAATACCGCGGCGAGCACGTTCGTGCATGGGCTCGTGGGTTAATTCGCTGTCATCAATACTGATTTTGCCCTTATCTAGAGGAACTAAGCCAACAATCATGTAGAAGGTAGTCGTTTTACCGGCACCATTCGGGCCGAGTAATCCAACGATTTGCCCCGTCGATACTGATAAGCTTACATCGCGAACCACTTGACGTGCTTTATACGCCTTTGCAAGGCTCTGTGCGCTCAACGTTGCCATGATTAATTGTCGTCCGCCTTATCGTCTTCGTTATTCGATGACGCTTTACGTATTGCCTCAGGGGTAAATACGGTAGTGACTCTGCCACCTTCGCCGTCTTCGCCGCCTGTTGCAAGTAATTGTTCAGTGACCATGTCGAAGGTAATCTTGTCGCCTTGTACTTTACTGGTGTCTTGCTGTAGCTCAGCATTTCCTTGTAAAGAAATAGTTCGATTTACTACTTCATAGCGAATTTCATTGGCCTTCGCTGTGACAGGAGCACCGTCTTCAAGTTTTTGCGAATAGCTGGCTGGTTTGCCGCGAGCCACGAATATCTCTCGTCCATCACCTTCGCTGGCAATCACTTCAACTTCATCGGCATTTATCACCAAAGAACCTTGAGTAATCCGCACATCATCTTTAAACAATGAGGTTTTGTTTTTACCGTCAACGAATTGCGATTTCGAGTCAACTTTAATCGGTTTGTTAAAGTCGCTTTCAGCCGCTATAGCCACAGTAGCGAATAGGCTAACAGCGAGGCTGGTCGCTAATGCTTTAGTGGCTAGGCGAATAAATGGTTTGTACATGGTCTATTAACTCGTATTCCTGGGTACGCAAATTAGCGTTAAACCCATTGCTGTTAATCACATATTGTAAGCCACGTATTTCCACGGGCTGATCAGATGTCATTTGCTTAGTGTACAGGTTTATCTCTATAAACGCTGTGCGTATTGTTCTTACAAAGTCATCGACACTTTGGTTTTCAATAACGACATTATTTTCTAGCTGTATCAATTCGTTATTATACAAAGTGCCTTCTGTCGCGGTAACTTCCCACGGTGACTGTGCATCGTCGGTATACAATGTATATCTGGGCTTTTGGAATAAAACAAAGCCCAATTGGTCGTAATGTTCCATCGACGCTGCAAATACTTTGTGATTTAGCTGTCCTTCTTGATTATATAAGGTGGTCGTTAGGTTTTTGGCTTTATATGCAGGCTTTAATGCGTCCGGCCCTTGATCAGATTGCTGAGCAGGATCTTCGTCCATCCAAATAGGAATATACAGGGCGGATGCCAATATAAATAACACCGAAATACTTAAGCCTAATCGGTCAAAACCTAATACCTTCATACGCTAGCACCTTGAATTCCGTGTAGCTTGTCGTTTGCTTGAAGCAAGGTGTCACATATTTCGCGAACGGCCCCGAAGCCGCTGGGCAACGTGGTGATCCAATTCGCTTGCTGTGCAACCACAGGGTGGGCGTCTTTTACCGCAATTCTTACATTAGCGTGAGGATACATGCCCGTATCAGGCATATCGTCACCAACTACCGCCACATGTTCGGGCTTAAGTGATAAGCGAGCCATCAGTTCAGCAAGGGCGTCAGATTTATTTTCTTCACCCTGCACAATGTGTGCGACATTCAGCGCTTTCATTCTATTTTCCACAATGGCAGAGCGCCTGCCCGTAATGACCGCCACTGCCACACCTGAATTCACAAGCGCTTTAACACCATAGCCATCGCGGGTATGAAATGCTTTTAACTCTTCGCCAGCATTACCAAGGTAAATACGGCCATCTGAAAACACACCGTCCACATCACAGACTAATAATCGAACTTGTGTTAACGAGGAATACAACGCCGTTGGCATAGCGGTATAAAGTGTATTTACGGTTGTTTGGGTGTCGCGCATTATAAAACTCCCGCTTTAAGTAGCATGTGCATATTGAATGCGCCTACAGGCTTGCGGGCTTCATCCGTTACCATAAGCGCACTTATCTTATGAGTTTCCATTACATTTAGCGCTTCTACGGCGAGTTGTTCAGGCGTTGTTGTTTTACCGCCTTTAGTCATCACCTGCGTAACCGTGGCAGTATGCAAGTCTATGCGGGCATCTAAAATACGACGTAAATCACCATCGGTGAAAATTCCAATTAAAACGCCATCGCTATCGATAACACCGGTCATACCCAGCCCCTTTTTGGATATCTCCAATAGTGCTTCGGCAACCAAGGCGTTTTCGTCTACCAAGGGTAATTCGCTACCAGTTAGCATGATGTCACTCACTTTCAGCAGTAATTTTCTGCCTAAGCTGCCACCCGGGTGAGAAAGCGCAAAGTCGTCAGAGGTAAAACCTTTACGATCAAGTAGGGCCACGGCAAGGGCGTCACCCATTACCAAGGTAGCGGTGGTACTAGAGGTAGGTGCTAAGCCTAAAGAACACGCTTCTTTTTCTACACTGATATTCAACACCACGTCTGCGTGCTGTCCTAATGAACTGGTTACGCTGTTGGTCATTGCTATAACAGGCACATTTAACCGCTTCACAATGGGCAGTAAATTGACTAGCTCTGCGGTTTCACCAGAATTAGAAATAGCGAGTAGCACATCACCTTTACTCAGCATGCCTAAGTCGCCATGGTTGGCTTCACCTGGGTGCATGAAAAACGAAGGTGTTCCGGTACTGGCAAGCGTTGCTGCTATCTTATGCCCGATATGCCCAGATTTACCCATTCCACACACGACAACTTTGCCCACACAGTTTTGTAATAAATTACATGCGGTAACAAAATCATCGTTCATACGCGATGAAAGCGCTGAAATTGCCTGCGCTTCAATCTCTATAACGCGCTTGGCTGAAGTGATGAAGCTATTTTCTTGTGACATTACGCAAAAAGCCAAAATTGATAACCAATAAAGCAAGCAATCAATAAGCCGCCATTTCTTCGGCTTATTCGTCGATTACCCATTAAGGTGAAACTAAACAAAAATAGCAATAGGGTTAACCCGAGTACAACGAACATATCGCGGTTATACACATCGGGGTCTAATGTGCCAGGCGCTATTAGGCCAGGCATGCCTAATACAGCAAGCAAGTTAAAAATATTAGAACCAATAATATTGCCTAACGCTAAATCATCTTCCCCTTTAAGCACGCCAGCAATGCTGGCAGCCAGTTCGGGTAAACTTGTGCCCAACGCAATAATGGTCAGGCCGATAACTAAATCTGACATGCCTAGGTATTGGGCTATTTCTACTGCTGAACCCACTAAGAAGTGTGCACTTAACGGTAACAGTATTAGACCAACGACAATCCAGAAAACAGCGGAAGAGGTGGGCACATCGTTAGGGATTTCATCTGTTGTCTCACTTACTAACGGGTCTTCTTTATCTACTTTCATAGATAGCCAGCCCATTAGGCCTAAAACAATCACGAAGAGGCTAATAAGGATAATACCTTCCAGATGAGTAAGCTCGCCATCGAAAAGAAAAACCACGGCAATGATGGTAATTACAAGCAGGGCGGGGAGTTCACGCTTTAACGTAGAGGACGCAACAAGAAGCGGTTTGACTAGTGCAGTAATACCAAGCACAAGGGCAATATTGGTAATATTTGAGCCTAATGCATTCCCTACGGCGGTATTCATATTACCGTTAATAGATGCCGCAGCTGACACCACAATTTCAGGTGCAGACGACCCCATTGCGACAATGGTTAAGCCTATCATCATGGGCGCCATACCAATATTCTTGGCGAACGCTGATGCACCGTAAACAAAACGGTCTGCACTCCAGCTAAGTACAATCAGTCCAACTAAAAAAATGACTACGTTTAAAAGCACAACAACCAGCATAGTTAGGAATTTCACAAGATTGTCGCAAAAACAATGCCATTTGCCTATGGGAACTATCGCTTATTTTAGGAAAGGTGGTATTAAGTGCCCCTTTGATCGTGCTTACTGATTGAAAATTATTCGAATTTTGTAAATTCGAATAAATCGAACATAACTTGTAACGTTTTGCTTTTGTGCCGCGCTTGAAAAAGCGTACAATGTCACTAAATTACACTGCTCAGTAAACTTTATCGATTTAACGTACTCAAAGGCATAGAACTTGCCTTGGCTTTAGCTGTTATGTAAAGCCGTTATGGAAAACAGTATAGCGTTAAAGGCGACTTAAGTAGCTTAAACCTTACATCTATAGGAAGTGAGTGATGTGCATCATTACTTGCTTTGCTGGTATCACTTATTATTCAAGGGTCGATAAATAAAATCGCTATGGACCATTTAGTCGAGATAGACAACCTAACCTTTCGACGCGCAGACCGTGTTATTTATGACGGTATTACGCTGAGCATTCCGAAAGGAAAAATTACGGCCGTTATGGGCCCCAGCGGTATAGGGAAGACCACCTTACTGCGCCTTATTGGCGGGCAATTAACACCAGATGAAGGTGATATACAGTTTGATGGCGACTCTGTTGTCGCTATGAGCCGTAAAGAGCTTTATCAAGCACGTCGTCGAATGAGCATGCTTTTTCAAAGCGGTGCTTTGTTCACAGACATGACCGTTTTTGACAATGTGGCGTTTCCGCTGCGTGAACACACCAAGTTATCGGAAGATCTTATCGCCACAACTGTCGCATTAAAGCTACAGGCTGTAGGCCTAAGAGGCGCAGCGCAACTCATGCCAAGCGAACTTTCTGGCGGTATGGCACGTCGTGCAGCATTAGCCAGAGCTATTGCGTTAGACCCAGACCTTATTATGTACGATGAACCTTTTGCCGGCCAAGATCCGATTTCAATGGGTGTACTGGTTAAATTAATCAGAGGGCTTAATGACGCACTAAACTTAACCAGCGTAGTGGTAACCCACGACGTGACTGAAGTGCTCACTATTGCCGATTATATTTATATTTTGGCAGACAAACGGGTAATTGGTGAAGGAACCGCGCAGCAAATTAGAGAAAGCGACTCAGAGCTGGTTCAGCAGTTCCTAAAAGGTAAAGCCGATGGCCCTGTGCCGTTTCATTACCCTGCTCCGGATATAGAAAATACCTTTTTCGGAGGGGATAAATGAAGTTCTTCCAATCGATAGGCGCTAAAACCATTGGCAAGTTAACTGCCATTGGCCGTGCTACCTACATGTTAATGGGAGCGCTACTTGCCCTTCCTAGATTAAAAAACATTCCGCTTACCATTAAACAGGTTCATGTGGTGGGCGTTCAGTCTTTGTTAATTATTATCGTGTCAGGATTGTTTATTGGCATGGTAATGGCGTTGCAGGGCTATACTATTTTAGTTGATTACGGCGCTGAAGGTAGCTTAGGCCCTATGGTGGCGTTATCGCTGCTTCGTGAGCTTGGTCCTGTAGTTACCGCATTATTGTTTGCTGGTAGAGCTGGTTCTGCACTAACTGCGGAAATTGGCTTAATGAAGGCAACTGAACAAATTAGCAGTTTAGAGATGATGGCGGTTGACCCGCTAAGACGTATTGTCGCGCCGCGCTTTTGGGCGGGCATCATTTCAATGCCAATGCTAGCGCTGATATTCAGTGCGGTCGGTATTTTAGGCGGTCACCTAGTGGGCGTTGATTGGTTGGGTGTAGATGTTGGCAGTTATTGGTCAATTATGCAGTCTACGGTGGAATGGGGCGAAGATGTGGTAAACGGCATCATTAAAAGCCTTGTTTTTGCCTTGGTTGTCACCTGGATAGCCATATTTAAAGGTTACGATTCTATTCCTACATCGGAAGGGATCAGCAAAGCTACTACAGAAACTGTAGTGTATTCTTCATTAGCAGTATTAGGGCTGGACTTCGTGCTTACCGCCCTTATGTTTGGCATTGAGTAGGGTTGAGTCATGAATAAATATAAATCTGAAGTATTGGTTGGCATGTTCGTTGTATTAACCATTGGTGCAGTTATGTTGCTGGCACTAAAAGTGGCTAATCAATCGGTAGGCGGCGATGGTGATACCTACACCCTATACGCTAAATTCGACAACATCGGTGGTTTGAAAGCACGGTCATCTGTAAAGGTCGGGGGTGTGAACGTTGGTCGAGTTTCTTCCATCACACTTGATCAAGAAGACTTCACGCCCGTAGTAGAGTTATCGATTTTGAAAAGCTACGACGGCTTTCCAGAAACCAGCTCAGTTTCAATCCTGACTTCTGGCCTGCTGGGTGAGCAATACGTTGGCTTCCAGCCAGGTTTCTCGTTTGACGGGGTAGCAAATCTTAAAGACGGCGATTATTTGCAAGATACGAAGTCGGCATTGGTATTAGAAGATTTGATAGGGCAATTCTTATTTAGTCGCGGTAGTGACGAAGAATAAGAATACGAAGGTTAATTAGAATTAATAAAGACCTGATGAAACCAAAAAGGGAATTGTCAGGTCTGTTGTAATAAGAATTTAGTTTCAGGAGATAGGCATTGAAAAAGTTAATGGTAATAATGAGTGTGTTGATGTTCTCTTTAGTGGGAATGGCGCAAGCTCAAGAAATCAACGAGCAAAACCCGTATGAATTGGTTAAAGGCGTTGCTTCTAAAACCTTCGATAGAATTAAAGCGAACCAAGAAGCGGTTAAAGCTGATCCTGAAATGTTGCGCACCATTATGGAAGAAGAGCTAGTCCCTCATATCGACTATAAATTTGCTGCTTTCATGGTATTGGGCAAGCACTTTAAATCGGTTCCACAAGAAAAAATGGGTGAATACATTACCGTATTCAGACAATATCTTATTACGTCTTACGCGGTAGCTATGGGCTACTACGACAACCAAACGGTTCAGTTTGAGCCTGAGTCATCGTTTGATGATAAAAAATCAGTAACGGTTCGCGCCGTAGTACAAGATCCTAAGCGCCCAGAAATCAAAATTGCGTTTAAAGTACGTAGAGACTCAAAAACAAATGAGTGGAAAGCATACGACATGGTAGCTGAAGGTATCAGCATGCTAAATAGTAAGCGCAGCGAGTTTGAATCTATCCTTCGTCAAGACGGTATTGATGCAGTGATTGCGCTAATGAGAGATAAGATTGGTAAGCCTGTTGAGCTAAACCAAGATGAGCCTATCGATTTTGACGGAGAGAGTGCGTGAGCCTTTTTCAGGTTAACGATAACGCCCAAGTCAGCGTGCACGGTCATTTAGATCGTGACACTCTGTCTAAAAATTTTTTTGAAAGTTTAACCTCATCGCAAAGCGCTATATTGGCTAAAGCCGGCACGTGTTGTATAGATTTGGGCGATGTTGAGCGAGTAGACAGTGCTGGATTAGCTTGGATATTAAACGCAATTAGGGATGGAAAGCGTGAGGGGATTAATGTTAGCTTGCGTGAACTCCCAGAAAAATTACGTAAACTGGCTAAAATAAGCGACGTTGATGGCTTTTTACCAGTAGAATGATCCTAATTAGCTAGGTAAAGAACAAGCAGGTAAAGAAGTAAGTTATGGAATTGTCCGAAATTGAAAAAATTCTCACCGACGCCCTAGAGCTTCATGAAGTTCATGTAAAAGGCGAAGGTTCTCATTTCAACATTATCGCGGTAGGCGATATTTTTAATGAAATGAGCCGCGTTAAACGCCAGCAGGCTGTTTATGCACCTTTATCAGATAAGATTGCAGATGGGTCTATGCATGCCATTACCATCAAAACCTTTTCAGTAAAAGACTGGGAGCGTGAGCGCCAGTTTCACATTCCTCAGTAAGCAGGTCTTTTTTCGTGGATAAACTTGTTATAAAGAAAGGCCCTGCACTACAGGGAACCGTGCGTATTTCCGGTGCTAAGAATGCTGCGTTACCACTACTAATGACCAGTTTGCTTAGCGACCAGCCATGTCGTTATACCAACGTGCCTCGACTGCGTGATATTAATACCACAGTAGCACTACTACGAGAGCTAGGCGTTGAAGTAGCACAACCTGCTGCGAATGACGTGGTGTTAGACTCAAGTACGCTGCAAAGCATTACAGCTTCATATGAATTAGTGCGTACCATGCGTGCCTCTATTTTGGTGTTAGGCCCTTTGCTTGCAAAGCAAGGTAAAGCAAACGTATCACTTCCTGGCGGCTGCGCGATAGGTGCACGCCCTGTTAATCTTCATTTGACTGGCCTTGAAAAGATGGGCGCTAAAATTGAAGTAGACGAAGGGTATATTCGCGCTGAAGTCGATGGCCGTTTAAAAGGTGCTCGCATCTTCATGGACATGGTGAGCGTTGGTGCTACTGAAAACCTAATGATGGCAGCGGCGCTGGCAGATGGCACAACCGTGCTAGAAAATGCCGCACGTGAGCCTGAGATTGTCGATTTAGCTAACTGTCTTATTCAGATGGGCGCGGTTATTTCTGGCGCAGGTACTGATAAAATTACGATTGAAGGGGTAGAAACCCTAAATGGTTGTGATTATCGTGTACTGCCAGATCGTATTGAAACTGGTACTTTCTTAGTTGCTGCTGCGGTAACTGGCGGAAAAATTCGTTGTACTCACGCTGCACCGGAAACGTTAGAAGCTGTTATCGATAAGCTTGAACAAGCCGGTGCGGTTATCACTTTAGGTGAAGACTGGATTGAGCTAGACATGCAAGGCAAGCAACCTAAAGCGGTTCGCGTTAAAACCGCACCACACCCTGCATTTCCCACCGACATGCAAGCCCAGTTCGTTACATTAAACTGCGTTGCGGAAGGCACAGGTGTTATTACCGAAACGATATTTGAAAACCGTTTTATGCACGTGCCAGAGCTACAACGCATGGGCGCTGAAATTGCCCTTGAAGGTAACTCTGCGGTATCTAAAGGGAGTTCTGCGCTTAAGGGCGCACCTGTAATGGCAACCGATTTACGTGCATCTGCAAGCTTAGTGATTGCTGGGCTTATTGCCGATGGCGAAACCCATGTAAACCGTATCTATCACTTAGATCGCGGTTATGAAGCCATTGAAGAGAAGCTAGGTGCACTTGGCGCCAACATCGAGCGTGTAAAAGAATGAAGCGCTAATTAACGGCTCATAAAAAAAGCGCCTTATGATTATTTATCATAAGGCGCTTTTTTGTGCTTGATATAAAAGCTTTTGCTTGTAAGCGTAGGCTTGCGCTACAGCGCCTTATTCTTGGGCACGCAGCTCAGCAACTAAAGCGTTAATAGTAAGCGGGTTACCACCACGGCTAATTTCAAGCTCTAAAGTAGTACCAGGCGCAGTTTCTGCAATCATGTCTAACGTTTTAGATGCACTTTCTAACCGGATGCCGTCAATGGCTAATATAATGTCACCTGGTTGCAAGCCAGCTTCATCAGCAGCGCTACCGTTAGCCACCGCTGTAACTTCAATTCCAGGGCGATTTCGGTACTCACCACCAATAAATCCTAGTTGACCACGAATAACACGGCCGTTATTGATAATTTTGTCCATCACTCGCTTAGCGAGTTCGTATGGTACCGCGAAGTTAATACCATCTACATTCCGAACACGATTACGAGAATCACGTACCTGGAAATTTGCGTTGGTAATACCCAGCAATATACCGTTGCTATCAACCAGTGCACCGCCCGAATTACCTTGGTTCAGCACGGCATCGGTTTGAATGAAATCAACGTAGTTAGATAGACCGTTGCGTCCAGCGCGGCTCACAATACCTTGAGTAATCGTTTGACCTAAATCGAAGGGGTTACCGATAGCCATTACCACATCACCTACATGAATATCTGGCTCAGAAACTTGGGGAATAATGTGTAAGTTGTCTGCAGTAACTTTCAATACTGCTAAATCGGTAAGTGGATCGTTACCAACTATTTGTGCTTCCAGAATTCTTCCGTCTTGTACCGCAACATAAATACTATCAGCATTTTCTACCACATGGTGACAGGTAAGAATGTAGCCGTTTTCGGTCATGATTACGCCTGAACCTAAACTGGCGCGCTCTCTAGGCTGATTACGAAACAACCCAGTGTCGTTCTCGATACTGACACTATAAATATTCACTACAGCAGGGGCAGAGCGGCTTAAGGGGGCAAAATAGCTCTCACGGCTAGCACTCACAGAGGGCTCAGTGAAAAGTCCTTGTGTCAGGCCGCTACCTTGACGTAAATCCGGCAGTAAAAACAACAGAAGCAAGGCTACTATTGTTCCAAGGAATATTGATTTTATGATGAAATTAACTATCGAGCTGCCAGTCACAAGCCACACTTACGTTGTTTTTAATGCCAAAGCACTTCAGCCCACAAATTTGAGCCAAAATAGATGGCAAAATAAGGCTATGTGTTAATGGTATTTTTTATTTGATTAAGTTAAAGGATATCACCTTATCCGTCAATCTGTCGTCTTTAATCCGATTGGGTATAAGCATTTTACGACAAACCCACATTTTCACTAAATTACGCACAAAAAAACAGCGCCTATGGGCGCTGTTTTAATGCATAAGTTTGCTACAACTACTGACGAATCAATAAGTAAAGCGTAGAGTTACCGCGTTTAACATTAAGGGCAATCACCCCTTTTGCTTTATCTAACGCGTCTCTAAACTCAGCCACAGATGGCGTGCGTAGGCGGTTCACGCCCATCACAATATCATCAGGCTTCAAGCCAATACGTGCGGCGGGGCTGCCGTTAGCCAGTTCAGAAATCACCACGCCCGCATTACCTGCTTCATCAGTGCCATTCGTTAAGGTCGCCCCTTCCAATGCAGGGTGAATTTGTGCAGCCGTGACGGTTGATTGTGTAGCATCGCCAAGTACCACATCCATATTCATTTCCTTACCTTTACGCATAATGGTAAGTTCAACTTCTGCACCTGCTCCCATGCTAGAGATTTTAGCTCTCAACTCTTGGAAGCTATGCAAGTTTCTACCATTAATACCGGTAATGATATCACCCGCTTTGATACCTGCTTTGTCAGCAGCGGAGTCTGGGGTTACTTCGCTTACAAATGCTCCAATATTAACATCAGCATTCATGGCTTCTGCAAGACCAGCGTCTATGTCACTGCCTAGAATACCTAATAGACCACGTCGAACTTCACCGTACTCAGCAATTTGATCGACTAAGCTTTTCATCATGTTACTAGGAATAGCGAAGCCAATTCCCACATTACCGCCGTTAGGACCGAAAATAGCGGTATTAATACCAACAAGTTCGCCGCGCAAACTAACTAAAGCCCCACCAGAGTTTCCACGGTTAATCGCAGCGTCGGTTTGAATGAAATCTTCATAACCTCCAATGTTTAAACCCGAGCGGCCTAATGCACTCACAATACCCGAGGTAACCGTTTGTGAAAGACCAAAAGGATTACCGATAGCGACCACAAAATCACCCACTCGTAGTGCATCTGAATCGGCTAACGGCAATGCAGTGAGATCATCTGAGTCGATTTTTAATAAAGCGATATCACTTTGTTCATCAGAGCCTAGTTTTTTCGCTTTAAACTCACGGCCATCGGTAAGCTTGACAGTAATTTCATCGGCATTATCGACAACGTGGTTGTTCGTTACCACATAGCCTTTATCCGCATCAATAATAACACCAGAGCCAAGGCCCCTAAACGGTCGCTCTTGAACCTGTTCTTGCGGTGCGCCGAAAAAATACTGAAACATTTCTGGCACTTGCTGACGAGAAGTTTGCGTTCCCTCAACAGCAATACTCACCACCGCAGGGGTCGCTTCTTCTAGCATGGGCGCTAGAGAGGGCACCTCATCCTTTTTATCTGAAAAGAACGGCAATGCCGCATAAGAGTTCACGCTAAAGCCAAGAGAACTTACTAATACTGCAGACGCCACGATATACTGACGAAAAGACACTTTCATGCTCGCTTATACTCCTTCAGGTTATTGCGATATTGAATCATTTAACTAAAGACTCTGAAATAACTGAAAAAGTTCCTAAATTATGATTTGTCTGCGGTAGATTGCTCAGAACCGCCGACAAATAGCCCCGACCCTGAATTTGCGAAATCTTTTGGTTGGGTGTCGGAAACTTTATTCACTTTAGACTTTTCAGAACTTTTTAAATTGTTGCGAAGGTAAGACGTCGCTTGTTCACCATAGAAGGGGACTTTAGCGTCTTCATCGTCACTGCTTTGCGTGAGCAATGCTTCGTATTCTTCAATTTGTTGCTTCAGTGTTTCGCACTGACTTTCAATACCTTCAAGGCTTTGACGAGTTTGATGAATATGATGTTGAGCTTGCTGAGCTAATATCTCTTTCACTTGTTGCTCAGTTTGAGCCGCACTATTCCCGCCCGTTTTGGTTTGTACAAAACGACCTATAAAAAAGCCAATGATTAAACCCACCACTAGTAAAGCAAGAGACACTAACAGTTCCATTCTATTCTCCGAATTAACGTACTACTCACATTAAGTACACCTTGATACGTGCTACTTAATGCATTCGACCATTACTTGAATATAGCAAGAGCCGGTATGAAAAGCGCATAGAGATCGCATTAATTGTGTTTATACGAGCTATGCAAATTAACTAGGTGCGATTCTACCGTGATTTCCATTAAAATTAAGGTCATAATTGATAATTTCAAGCAGGTCGGTGCAGCCACGGCCACTATTGACATTTTGCGGGAGTGGAATAGGCGATGACGCCATGGGAAAAATATCAAGCAGATTTGACGTCGCCTGAGTTTCAGTACGATGCAGCACAAGAAAATGCAGTTAAAGAATTACAACGTTTGTTCGACGAGTTAACCCAGCCAGAGAGAAAGCATACCTGGCGGGTAAAACTTAAGTCGGCGTTTGGTAAAGGTCAAAAGAACGCAGGCATTCAAGGCATTTATTTTTATGGCGGCGTAGGCAGAGGGAAAACCTACCTGGTAGATACCTTTTACGACTGCCTGCCGTTCGAAAATAAAATGCGAGTACACTTTCACCGGTTTATGCACCGAATTCATGACGAGCTTAAGCAGCTTACAAACGCACAAGACCCATTAAAAACGATTGCTGCCAAGTTAGCGAAAGAAACCAAGGTGATTTGTTTCGATGAGTTTTTTGTATCGGACATTACCGATGCCATGATTTTAGGCACGCTAATGGAAGAACTTTTCGGTTATGGCATTGTGTTAGTGGCGACATCAAATATTGTACCGGATGACTTGTACAAAAATGGCCTTCAGCGAGCACGCTTTTTACCTGCGATCGATTTAATCAATCAGAATACGCGAGTAATAAACGTAGATAGCGGTGTGGACTATCGTCTTCGAACCCTTGAACAAGCAGAAATTTATCATTATCCATTAGATGGTGAAGCGATTAAGAATTTGCATAGCTACTTTGCTCAGTTGGCGCCTGAAGCGGGTTCTGAAAACGAAACGATCGAAGTTAATAATAGGCAAATAGACACGCTTAGAGATGCCGATGGTGTGTTAATGATAGAGTTTAATGCACTATGTGGTGGGCCGCGAAGCCAAAGCGACTATATAGAGCTAAGTCGTTGTTACCATTCGGTGCTATTGGCCAATGTGAAGGTGATGGGGCAACACAATGATGACGTGGCACGCCGCTTTATTGCCATGGTGGATGAATTTTACGAACGTCATGTAAAGCTGATTATTTCTGCCGAAGTAGCGATGGAAAATTTGTACTCAGAGGGGCTGCTAAACTTTGAATTTAGACGCTGTTTAAGTCGTTTGAGCGAAATGCAATCGCACGAATACTTAGCTACTGAGCACTTACCTTAACCAATAAAAACAGCGAGAGTGCCCGTGGCACTGTATTGTTGGGCATAAAATCGGTAGAATTTGCCCAATTTTTTCTGCTACTGATGGCAGAACTCCATTTGTAAAAAAGAGAATCTTAAGATGGGAAGAGCATTCGAAGTAAGAAAAGCCGCCATGGCCAAGACCGCTGGCGCGAAAACTAAAGTTTATTCTAAGTACGGTAAAGAAATTTACGTGTGCGCTAAAAACGGTGGCGCCGATCCAGATACTAACTTGTCGCTTCGTCGCTTAATGGAAAAAGCGAAAAAAGACCAAGTACCTGGTCATGTTATCGATAAAGCGATTGATAAAGCCGCTGGTGGCGCAGGTGAAGACTTCCAACCAATGCGTTATGAAGGCTTTGGCCCAGGCAACTGCATGGTAATTGTGGATTGCCTTTCTGATAACGCTAACAGAACCATTACTGAAGTACGTAACTGCTTTACAAAGACTAATGCAAAGCTCGGCGCTCAAGGTGCGGTTTCGCACATGTTCGATCATCAAGCGGTATTCCAGTTTGATGGTGACGACGAAGACGCTATTTTGGAAGTCTTAATGGAAGCGGATGTTGACGTGACTGAAGTGGAAGGCGAAGACGGAAAAATTACCGTTTATGCCCCGCATACTGAGTACTTCCAAGTTAAAACTGCCCTTACTGAAGCTTACCCAGATATTAGCTTTGACGCAGAAGAGATGAGCTGGATCCCGCAAACGGAATCAGAAATCAGCGAAGAAGACATGCCAATGTTTGAAAAATTCATGGACATGCTGAACGACTGCGATGACGTACAAGATGTTTACCATAACGGTATAACACCGAACTAAGTGTTCACAGTAAATAAGATGTTTAAAGAATAGCTAAAGCCCACTCTGAAGTGGGCTTTTTAATGTAAAGTGATGATCTTAATTATTTTATGGTTCATCAAATATACCTGCCTCATTGCATCCACTTAGAAAAGTTATTTTCAGAAAATTGCTATCAGAATATGGTTGGTTGCTAGCCGTATTAATTTCAGCTTGAAGCATCCCCTCAATGAGCATAACTAGGGTGTGCGGTAGAACGTGAGCTTACGGGGTTTGAACAGTTACAGTTAATGTCGGGCGATTTTGAAATAACGGTGCAGAAAAAGGGCATTAGAAACACGCCTGTGAAAAAAGTGACATTACCTATGTTTCAGTAACGGTCAAGTAAAAGACTTTTTCTTGTTCGAGAAACCCGTGAGCTTATCTTGTACAGTGTTAAATTACTGATATCTATGTTTTAATAAAGGCGAGTATTGTATAAAAGGACTTATCAATAATGCCTCAATCGGCAGATTTCCAAAAAATATTGAGAGAAAGTAAAAACCCTCTCGGTACTTCTGTTTTACTGATTCTGAGCTGGATAGCGCTCAGTGACGAAAATCTAGACAAGTCAGAACTTGAACAGTTAAATCAGATCGCCGCAGCTTCCAAAAGTGGCTCTTCGCTTGAACCTCTTTTGGACCTCATAAAAAGCCGAAATACCTATGCTATTAGGCTAGCCTCGCAAGTTATTAAACAACACTTTACTGGAGAAAAGGGAAAATTATTTCTCGAAATGGCGATTCAAATGTCTATTGCCGACGGATATCTACTCCCGTCTGAAAATCATATTTTACGTTTTCTCGCTGACCTACTTCAGATAAGTAAATTGTCACTAAGTGAAGTTTTCACTGAATATACTGGTAGGCCTCTACCTGACTATAGCGATCCTAGCTATGCGACATACTGGACTTCTAGGTCATCTGAGTCGAAGAATCAAAGTAAGTCTCACAACCTGAGCAAGGAAGACGAAGCAATGTCGATATTGGGAGTACGAAAAGGTGCATCGATGTATGAAATCAAAAAAGCCTATAGAAGGTTAGCGCAAATTCATCATCCTGATAAGTTTTCTACTCTAGGGGATGAGGCAAAAGAAGCAGCTAAGATAAATTTCCAGCGCATCAAAGATGCTTATGATTATTTGGTGGCTTATGCGTGATTTATATAAAAGACTTGGTGTTTCAGAAAGTGCATCGACCAATGAAATAAGTACTGCAATCAGGTTGTGTAATGATAGCGCTCTAAGAATTGATGCTAGTGAAGTCCTACTCAATGAAAATAGGAAGCGCTCTTACGATAAAATCCATAGAACTTTGGAAGATATCGGATCTTTGAGAGCAGAATTTTGTTTAAATAATTCCGAGCACTGGAAGGACAATATAGCTACTGATTACTCAAAAGAATCTCCTCATAAAGCTCCGTCCAATCAACCTACACCAGCTCATGAAAAGAAATACTCAGACAATTTTTTAGTCAATTTTCTAATGAAGTTATTCATGTGGTGTGTGGATTTGGTGATTCAACTTTTGAAAGGGGTACTCGCAGGCCTCTTGGAATTCGCCCTCCGCCTATTACCTCTTGCGTTAATAGTTGTGATTGCTTGGTTTTTTATAGATGCGAATGAGACTAAGAAAGTAGAAAAGCAGCCTGAAGTTGTATTTGAGCAACCAGAATTAACCTCACCTAGCAATGGAAGTGTTAGAAAGTGGACTTCAGCATCAAGCCTTGCACCATTGAGCATAGACACAAGTCCAGGCAGTGACTATCTCGTAAAACTTGTCAATGCAAATACAGGGCAAGACGTCTTAGATGTTTACGTAAAAGGTGGAAGAAACATTGAATTAAAAGTTCCACTCGGCTCCTATCACATTAAATATGCATCTGGTGAAAAGTGGTATGGCTACGAACATTTATTTGGTCCCAATACTGGTTATAGCAAAGCCGATAGTTTATTTAGGTTTGAAGACACGGGATATCAGGTAACTGGATATACTCTTACCCTGTATCGAGTGACTAACGGCAACTTAAGAACCAAAAATATCAATAAGTCACAGTTTTGATACATGGTTATTTTTGTCTCAATTAGAAGTGCTCTCTTCTTGATAAATCGCAATAGTAAATCGATTGATTGGAAGCGCAAGAAAATTTATAAGGGAATTACATGAAATTAGGAATAAAGATAGCATTCACAATATTGGTAATTTTTCAAACTACAAATCACATTTCTCTTTCTTATACTCATTGAGGTATGGGGAACAATCTATAAAAGAGATATAGACACAGGATATACTACTTACGTAGCCAATATTGGCACAGATAAGGTGGCCGTAGCTTACATAGGTGGTTACCTTTATAGACACGGCTACAATGGATACACCAGCAAAAACAGAGAGTTTACGATTTATGAGTGACTATTCAGATTTTTGTGAATCTTATGGTGGTTGTCCAAGTGATCCTGAATTTATGGATCGTTGGATTGAGGAGTATGCAAATGATAGAGATCCAATTGACTCTTTTGTATCACTCCAAGAGCAAAAAAATCTCAAGCTTCAATTTTGTAATGCAAAGGAAGAGTGGGATCAAGTAAAAGATTATGTCCGTATCTACATCGAGAATAACTGCGTAAAGCATCACGAGGTTAATGACATTATCTCAATGCAGAACGATTGGGATAAGTTTACAGAGATTCGATCTATGAACGAGCATAGTAACGGTTTTATTGTTGAAGGGATATCCAGTAAACACTTTCGCTTAGTTTGTGAAATTTTGAAAATTGCAGGTGGGGATGGCGCTTCACTCGTTAAGGATGAGAGATATTGATACAGATAGGGCATCCACGAAAAAAACTAAGACTGCTATGTAGAATGCAGTAAAAAGATTAGCTATTTTTCTTTTTGTTAAAAAACTTCGCTAAAAACACGATACTCTGAACACATTGATTTAATGGGATCGCATTAAACAACTAATTTACGATGAACACTAGATGTTCAACGATCGACTCTTTAAAAGCCCTCTATGATTGAGGGCTTTTTCGTTTGGATAGACTTGGCAAAAGTATAAATGGCTCGGACTGATTTTAAGATGAAAACTACGCGACAACGGCGGGATACCAACTCCCTAATGTTAAGCCAAAAAGACCAATAATAAACACAGCAGAGACAACAAGCAGCGTTACGCTTATTAGGTTTTTGAGTAGGGATACTCGATTGGTATTGCCAGTAGCAGTCACTTTAACCACCCAAATTAACTGCGCAATAATATGAGGGGCTACGTAAGACAGCACACTGACACTTATTACGGCAGGGCCAGTAAAGTCGGCAGTATTAATGCCAAGAGTGCCAAAAAGTGTCATCCAAGCGAATATGAATAACCTAAAAAAGAGCACGCCATTGGCGGCTAAAAACAAATGTAGCGCCCACCTTTGATGTAGCGTCACGTTAGCGTTTCTTATGGCACGAATCGCAAAGAAACTACTTACAATCACCATCACGCCTGAAAAAGCCGTTAACCCATGTAGTAAAGGATTCCCAACGGTACCCCGAGATAACAGGAGATACATGCCCGCTAGCGAGATACTGCACGCAAGGGTGACAAAAAGCCGGCCATTGTATTTGTGAAACGTTTTATAGTTACGCCTAATGGCTGGTACTAGCTGCAAGCTTCCGCCAATAATCATTACTATCGCCAATAAAACATGCGCGGCGTACATCCCATTGCCAAGTGAGTCGCCCGCAACATAGGCCGTGCTATTAAAGCGATTCCATTGAGATACTCCAACAGTCACAACTGTAAAGCCATAGCCTGCAATCAGATAACTAACAAAAAAAGCTTGTGCGATGAGCAAACAAGAAAATGCTATTTTCTGACTCGCCTCATAAAGTTTCGATGCGGCTGATAAGCTAGTGGGTGTCGCAGTAGTGGGTGTTAGTGGATCGGGAGTTGGGGTTTCAGGTTTAAGAGAAACCGGTGCTAAGGTACTTTTCGCCAACATATCTTTGCCTCTTGAATAAATGCTTTGCCCTCTAATATCCCTCTATCGTATAGAAAATAAGGGCTCATTCTTCTCAAATTCGAAAAATGAATACCTTAAATGGGGGCTTTTGACATACTCCTTAACAAAGTTCTTTTGTACTTGACGGTGATTCTTCTTACACTGAGGGCAGAGCTATATATTAAGGCGTAGAACCCCTGTGGCGTGGCAAAGCGATTTACCTTATTACCTTTTAGTGTGCTGTAGTTTGAGCACAATGCTTACTCATGCACTTAAAAAAGATAAGCAATCGGTAAACTATTTAGTTGCCATATTTAGTGCATCGCTTTGTATGGTGGCCACGCAGAAATTAAGTGCTGATACCCTTGGTGTATATCAATATGTTATTGGGCTAGCAACCTGTGCGACATGCAATGTGGTTTGGTTAATTTCAAGAACGTTATTTCGAGAACACAACCCCTTAAGTCGCAGACATATTGCGGTAGCTCTCGTGGTTGCAGGATTAGTGATATTTAATCAAACGTGGCACTTAGTAGTGTCGAGCGATATTCCACACCTGCTAAACCAAGCACAGATGCTTAAACTTAAACAGGGAATGAATGAAATTACGACTTTGCTTTCATCAAGCATTTTAGCGTTGTCTTTTTGGGAAGCTCTACGCGGGTTCGAGAACAAAAATACCACACAAAAGCGCCAGTCGATTGTTTTTGCCACTGCCTTTTTCCTAGGCTTATTTAATTCTTCAATATTACCTAAGTTTCTATTCACGCCCTCAGAAATTGAATATTACGCACCCTGGTTAATATGTTCTTCGGCAATGCTAATTCTTGGCGCTATTCAGTACGTGGTTCACGCGCAAAAAATGAGTGTTCGACTTAGCGGCCAAATAAAAAAACAACAACAGAATGAACCACGAAATCAAGTTAACGCTGACACATCTAGTCAATCATTAAATGGCGGCATGTCTGATTCTTCTTGTCTCACTAGCACTTGCAGTGAGGGCGGTGCAATACAACAAGATGAAGCCATTGATATGTCTATAGTGAAAGGAATAAATAGGTTAATTCATCAAGAACAAATATTCCTGCAGCCAAACTTAAAAATTGCTCATTTAGCGCAAGCGTTGAACACGTCGGAATACAAAGTAAGCAAGGCCATCAGAGGCTATTTTGCTACTGCCAACTTCAACCTTTTCGTAAATCAGTTCAGGGTAAAACACGCTAAGCAATTATTACGAAGCAACGAATGCCAGCAATGGAGCATTTTGGTAATAGCATTGGAGAGTGGGTTCTCGTCCTTAGCAACATTCAATCGGGTGTTTAAAGCTATTTCAGGGCAAATGCCAAATGAATATAGAAAGCAGGGAAGCACAATGAATTGTAGTGTGCCAATCCTATAAAAACAGCAGTTCAGATTTACACTAAGAATCATCGATGACCAATAGTTTTAGTGCCTTCTAGCATGTCATCTGCACAATGGTTGCCGTGAAGCACAGAAATGTCGCCGGTGGTTTCCAGTACTACCGCTCTCACTTGCTGCATGTTAAGCACGTTCGCCTCTCGAAGCTTTGCCATGAGATCGCTACGGGCGACCCGCGTTTCGGCTAGCGCAGAATCGATAATTTCACCGTCGCGCATCAATATAACAGGGGTATTCTGCATAAGTGCTTCAATTTTATCGGAACGTCTGCGCAATCGGGCAGTGACGAACTGCACTAAGAACAATGCTGCCATAGCAATCATTGCCTGAAAAAACGCGCTCCAACTATTAGTTTGAGACGCACTTGCTAGCAATGAACCTACTGCTACTGTCATCACAAAATCAAAATTGGTCATTTTAGAAAAGGAACGCAACCCATTCACGCGTACCAGCAGCACCACCCAGAACATCCCCATGGTGGTTAACAGTAAGCCTTTTAGCAGTAAATCTAGGGTAGGGATGGCGCTAAACATGATGTATTCCTTCACGTGGCTGTTGACAACGAAAAGGGTCAGTGTGCTTTTAGGTTTAACTTACACTGACCCCATTAATTTATTTATTCGCGTTTCGCCGCTTCAGAAAACCAATGCTTGTGACGCTTTTCATCGGCCCAATGCCCTTCAATTGCGACTCGCTCTGCTGCAGAAAAGCCATCATGATCTAAGGCTTTTTCATAAGCTTTGGTGGTAACTTCTTCGTTCACTACCATCGCTTTTAAGATAGCTTTGTCATTAATAAGCCCAGCTATCACCACTTTGCCTTTGGTTAGCACTTTCTTAAAGTCAGCCTCGGTAACTTTATCTTCACCTCTTTGAACCAACATGGTGTTAAGAGCGTCGATATGAGCTTTATGATCGTCTCTGAACGTGGCGATAGTGTCTTTAAGACTTGCATCTTCAATACGTTCAAGAGAGGCCTCATAAGCCGCTAGGGCGTCAAAATCCAAATGACATAATTCTGATAAGACTGTTGATGTTGATGACATGAAATTCTCCTTGTTCTGCCTGTTGAGATAATTTGTACCGAAGTAGTCGCCAAAGAGATTAATATTTTTTAACTTGTCTAGAGGAGATTTTTGTATGGATCAAGGTTGGTCGACTTCATTTGCTTTTCACTATTTCGTACCCATATACAGCGCAACGGAATATTAGAAAGTTATCATTACCGCCCTTATGCATCGTTTTATGCCTGAACGTCACAATGACGCTCATTCACCTTCTCAGAAAAACTACGCGTCTTCAGTTTATGCGTGGGTCTTTTCTATTGTGGTGTCGGTGCTTGTGTTCAGCGCGCCATTTTCAGCCTATTGTGCAAACGATACCGCATCTTTTAATGAGCAAACCCCGCAGGTATCCTTTTCCGACTCCGGGCTTTCTGTTGCTACACGCTTTGGGTTTGCCCAGCACACTCAACCGCAAGATGCCGATTTAGATAATTCAGATGAACATCTACTTCTCTTTGGATATCAAAATCATTTAGCTTTCGTCGATTTCTCGAATGCTATCTTTAGCACTCCTTTTGAATATATTGCCCTTTATTGGAAGGGCATATCGAATCGCGGCCCACCTTCTTCCCTGTAATACCTTACTGATATCACGCGCTGCAGTTGCAGTGCTTCTCAACTTTTAAAGGTTTATTGCAGGATTTTTATGACACGATTTTCATTTCGTGGCCTAGTGTATGCGCTGGTTATTTTACTAGGCCTACTTAGCGCCGCGCCCAATATATTGCCCGATTCACTTAAGCAGCATGTACCGCAGTGGTACAGCCAACACACGCTTTCGCTTGGTTTAGATTTACAAGGGGGCTCTCACTTATTGCTGGAAGCTGATACTGACGCGTTGTTTGCTCGGCAATTAGATACCTACTCTTCTGCGCTTTTTAGTGACTTGAGAGAGCAAAACATTCGCTATGTTAAACATACTTCCAAAAACGCGTTAGCAGTACAATTTACGCTTTCGAACCCCGATGACCTTTACAACGTTAAACAGCGGGCAAATGAAGTGTCGCTGCAATCAGATGGCAGTAGCGCGTTGCTTCTGACACAGCAGGGCACTGCTCCAAAAGGTATCAGCCAAAAAGGGAATGTGATTAACCTTTCTCTAGCCCTTACTGAGGAATACCAAGAAGCAGTAGTAAAAGATGCGATTAATCGTAGCCTTGAAGTGGTTCGCAAGCGACTTGACGAGACTGGCCTCACAGAGCCAAGTGTAACCCGCCAAGGTAGCGATGCTATTTTAGTGCAAATGCCCGGTATTTCAGACCCAGCAAGTGTAAAAGCCTTACTAGGTACTACAGCGCAAATGCGTTTTCACTGGCAAACGCAGGTGAAAAATAGCGAGAGCTTTACTCGGGCTGACATTAGCGGCAGGCAGTACTTACTTGAAAAGCATGTCGCGCTAGAAGGTGAGCATATTACAGACGCAGCAGCAGTGTTTAGCCCTGAAACCAGCCAACCCGTGGTGACGTTTCGTTTAGATAACGATGGCGCTCGACAATTCGCTACCATGACAAAAAACAATATTGGTCGCGTGTTAGCGGTAGTGCTAGATGACACGGTCGTCACGGCGCCGGTTATCAATAGCGTTATTTCTGGGGGCAGAGGCGAGATTACCGGTAGCTTTACCATGAGCGAAGCGCAAGACGTGGCACTGATGCTCCGTACTGGCGCATTACCTGTACCGCTGCATATTATTGAAGAGCGCACAGTAGGGCCGGATTTAGGTAGCGATGCTATTGAAACCGGCGTAAAAAGTGGCATTGCGGGGGCGCTGGGTGTTTTAGTCTTTATGGTGGGTATTTACGGTCGCTGGGGCGCAATTGCGAGTGTTGCGCTTACGGTGAATATGGCGCTGGTATTTGGTGTGCTTACGTTGTTTGGCGCCACACTTACTCTGCCTGGTATTGCTGGGCTGATACTCACTATGGGCATGGCGGTAGATGCAAATATCCTTATTAACGAACGTATTCGTGAGGAAACGAAAAAAGGCAGGCCAGCAGGTAGTGCCCTGAAAATTGGTTTTGATAAGGCGTTCGGTACTATTGTTGATTCAAACTTCACAACGTTAATTGCCGTTAGCTTATTGTTTGTTTTTGGTAGTGGTCCAGTGAAAGGTTTTGCCGTCACTATTGCAATAGGCTTGATAACTTCACTGTTTACTTCGGTGGCGCTTACTAAGTTGCTTATGCAGCGAGCAACAAGAAAGCATCAAAGGGAGCCCATTAATTTATCGTCGCCATTGTTAACCATGGCCGATAAGTTAGGGCCGTTTAACTTTTTAAAATCTAAAAAGATAGCTTTGAGTGTTTCACTAATATTAACCCTGTGTTCCATGGCGCTCTTCTTTAAACCTGGCTTGCAATACGGGGTGGATTTCACCGGCGGTACCATGATGGAAATTTCTGCGCCGCAACTTTCTACCGAGCAGTTGCGCACAGTGTTAAAAGAGCACCACTTTGAAGACATTGCTATTCAAGAATATGGCGCCGAAAATCAGTATTTATTGCGTGCGCCAGTATCAGAACAATCGAACACTGTACCTATTGCAGAAGCTAAGGCCGGCTCCAGTGCCGTTGCCACACAAGGCAGCAACATCGAAGTGTTAAAACAGGTGATACAAGACGCCGACAGCACTGTGGTATTTAACAAAGTTGATGTTGTGGGGCCGAAAGTGAGTGACGGCTTTGCCGACCTATCTATTTTAGCTTTGCTTATTGCTGGTGGGGGAATGCTGGCCTATTTGTGGTTTCAGTTTGAAGCACATTTTGCTACCGCAGCCTTACTTACCGTGCTACTTGATTTAACTAAAACCATTGGCTTTATTGCCTTAACCGGTATTGAGTTTAATCTTACCGCAGTGGCCGCGCTACTGGCCTTAATAGGATACTCAATTAACGATAAAGTGGTAGTGTTAGACCGCGTAAGAGAGTTGCTGCGCATTAGTCCAGAGCGTTCCCTGGCCGATATTATCAACGAAGCGGTAAATAGCACGCTAAGCAGAACGGTATTTACCTCGCTAACCACACTGCTTGCTTTGCTACCGATGGCGCTAGTAGGGGGAGATGCAGTTAGCAGTTTTGCCGTACCCATGGTATTTGCAGTGGTTATTGGCACCTCATCGACCTTGTTTATTACTTCATCGTTACTTCACATGCTGGGTAAACGTAGAGAGCAAAAAGGGAAGGCTCAACTTCGTCCTACTTCTGAGGAGGTGAAAGCGTCGCTGGCACATATACCTTAACCGCTCAAATCGAAATTGGTGGAGCGGTGAAATACCGCTTTACTCATTTCATCTGTATACTGTTATTACTAAGTTAAAGGGAGATAACGTGTGTTTGCTGTAGACCAAATCATTCTACTCAGTGCTTTGTTAGCGATATTTGGCGTATTGGTCAGCAAACTGTCCCCCCGTTTTGGCGTGCCGGTATTGGTCCTCTTTTTAGGTGTGGGTATGTTGGCTGGTGAAGATGGTATCGGTCGCATTTCTTTTGATAATGCCGATGCTGCTCATTCCATTGGTACCTTTGCACTTATACTTATCCTGTTCGATGGCGGCCTTCAAACTTCAAAGAAGTCTATAAAACGGGCGTGGAAACCCGCCGCATTACTGGCATCATTTGGTGTGGTAGGCACAGCCGCCATAACGGGCGTGGCAGCTATGTATATTTTAGATTTACCGCTCTATCTTGGTCTGCTTCTTGGCGCGATCGTAGGGTCTACTGACGCCGCAGCTGTCTTCTCTGTAATGCGCAATGCTGGCATTACTATACCCTCTAGGATAAAAGCGACGTTAGAGCTTGAGAGCGCATCAAACGATCCTATGGCCATTTTTCTTACCATTGGCCTTATCACCCTAATTCAAGATAGCAGCACAAAGGCGTCTGAATTAGCGTTGTTGTTTGTTAGTCAAATGGGCGTGGGAGCCATTACAGGGGCAGTAGTAGGTGGCCTAGCGGTTGCGTTGTTTAGGCGCGTAACGCTTATGGCGATTGGTTTGTATCCAGTGTTCGTTATGTTATTCGGGGTGTTGGCCTTTGGTTTAGCCTCGAATTTAAATGGCAGCGGATTTTTGGCGACTTTTATTACCGGCGTAATTGTGGGTAATAGCCGATTTTCCTATCAACGAAATACCTTTGTATTCATTGATGGTTTGGCTTGGTTAAGTCAAATAGCGATGTTTGTTATTTTGGGCTTGTTGGTTACCCCTTCTGAGCTTTTACATACCTGGAAAGAAGGCTTGTTGATTGCGGTAGTACTTATTTTTGTGGCCCGGCCGCTGGTGGCAATGCCTTTGTTATTGCTCAGTCGGTTTTCATTTAAAGCTTCAGTGCTTATTTCTTGGGTAGGACTTCGTGGGTCTGTGCCTATTATTCTGGCAATTTTTCCACTCATTTTTGAATTACCCAGCGCCGAGCTTATTTTTAACGTGGTGTTCTTCATTGTGATGATTTCAGCCTTACTGCAAGGGGCAAGTTTACCCTTTGCTGCGCGCAAATTGGGGTTGGTGCTAGAAAACCCCAGAGGCGAATCGAATACGCTAGAAATTGTTAAAGTGGCTAAAGACAAACGGGAGCTAATTGAAATAGTGCTTCACGCTAGGTCAATTTCCACCGGGAAATGTATTTCAGAGTTGGGGTTACCCGAAGACACCGTTGTGGCGTTAGTCGCCCGTGGTGAAAGTACGCTTATCCCCAAAGGAAGCACAGTATTACGAGCAGAAGATCAGGTTTTTGTGATCACAAAACTGCTTGATAAGAACACGGTTGAAACATGCTTTTATGGTGATACCTAAAAGCTCACATGTGGTTGTCGCTATATGAGGCATCTTCATGTAGAATGCGCCGCGGAGTTGGCCAGGCAATCGCCGCTTTCGTAAGAAAGGGGAGGAAAGTCCGGGCTCCAAAGGGCAGGGTGCCAGATAACGTCTGGGCGGCGCGAGCCGACGACAAGTGCAGCAGAGAGAAGACCGCCTAAGCCAGCAATGGCCGGTAAGGCTGAAAGGGTGCGGTAAGAGCGCACCGCACACCTGGTAACAGGTTGTGGCAAGGTAAACTCCACCCGGAGCAAGACCAAATAGGATCCCTTAACGTGTGGCCCGCATGGGGATCGGGTAGGTTGCTTGAATCAGTGAGTAATTGCTGATCTAGAGGAATGGTTGCCCACGACAGAACCCGGCTTATCGGCCAACTCCACCTTTCTTTTGAGTAAGTGAAGCGTCTGCTTCACTTGCCATTTCATCATTCGCTCAATAATTTAACTAAGTTGTCCCAAGGCAGCGGGCGAGATAAATAGTATCCCTGCGCCCAATCACAACCGTTTTCCCGTAGATAATTCATCTGAGCTTCGGTTTCAACGCCTTCGGCAATGACGCGAAGGTCATATAGCTTAGCCAAGCTTTGAATAACCATCACCATCTTGCTGCGTGCTTCTCGTTCTGAAAAAAGATCATTAACAAATGAGCGGTCAATTTTAAGACAGTCAGCTGGGTAATGTATCAGTTGACTAAAAGCGGTGTAGCCTGTTCCAAAGTCATCCAATGCTAAAGATACTCCTAGCTCATTTAGTGCTTTTAGGGTTTCTAGGCAGGTCTCATTATCGGCAATAAATGCGGTTTCAGTGACTTCAATTTCTACATTTTCAGGCGAGACTTTATGTTGTTCTAATAGGTTTTTCACTTTTGAAGGAAAATGTTCGTTAAGCAGTTCTACCCCCGAAATGTTAATGCAGATTTTTCCTTTAAAATAATGTTTTTTTCTTAAAATGATTAGAGCTTGTAAGGCATTGTCGATGACCCATAAATCGATATCTTTGATTATTCCAGTAGCTTCCGCGACCGGAATAAACTGGTCAGGTCCAATTCCTTTTAATTCTGGGCTTTGACATCGCAGCAATACTTCAACGGCAACAATGGTGTTATTTTTACAGTCAAATATAGGCATATACACCAAAGAAAATTGCTCTTCACTAAGAGCTTCTCTTAAGCCTTTTTCTATTTGCTGACGTTGACGAAGCGTATCGGCAATTTTTTGGGTGAAAAATCTGAAGCAATTTCGACTATTATTTTTTGCATCATACATTGCTGCATCTGCGTGATGAATTAACTCAGTAGGGGTTGTGGCGTCATCAGGATACACAGATATGCCTATACTGGCATAGATCATATGCGTGACTCCATCGACTTCGAGACCACCGTCAAAGAGATTTAAAACGCGTGTAGCGACTGCACTGGCATCAAGCGGCTCCTTTATATTAGGTAGCAACACAACAAATTCATCGCCAGCAAGTCTTGCTAAACTTTCTTTCTGCGGTTTTAACAACTGATCAGTCGGGCGAATTGCTTCCCCAAGTCGTTCGCTAAACTTGAACAATAAGCGGTCACCAGCCTCATGGCCGTATTGATCGTTCACCTGCTTAAAATTATCTAAGTCGATATACAACAAGCCAATACGCTCTTTATCTTTCCCTGCTCGGGCTAACAGACGCTCTAAATTAGTTTTAAAACTCCAACGGTTGGGAAGGCCTGTCAGCGTATCGTAATAAGCCATCTGCCGGATATCATCAGCATGTAGTTGCATAATCGTTTGGTAGGCTTGTTCTTCAGAACGCAAGGCTGCTAGACAGATAGAATTTAGTGCCAGCATGGTTAGAATGAAGCGAACTGTCTCAACGAATGAATAGCTAGTCATCAATAAAGTTGAAAGGGGCGTAAACAGTAGTAGAACACTGGCAATATTGAAAGCCCCAAACCAAAACACCGCAGGCCAAAAACGATTGATGAAAAGGTTGATGGCCCCAATTGGGTAAACCCACAGTATTCCAGTATTATCCTTACCACCTGTAATTATTAAGCTCATTGACAAGAAGAAAAGAATACCACTTAGGATCGTAGCAGCGCGCTCAATATTACCTGTACGTTTTAAGAGATAAAGGTTTAGCAGGCCGACCAGAGCGTTAACGATTAATATGGTGCCTAAGACATATGCGCCGTCGACGACGCTAAAAGTCCCTAACGCAAATAGGAAAAGCACCCCTAATATAGTTAAAATCTGACAGAGCCTATAGCGTCGACGGTATCTTACTGCCAACATTTCTTGTTGGCCGGTTGTAATTTCACGGGTGTGCGTCATGTTTACCAAGGGTTCTTTTAGTCATGATATTAAGCCATTGCTGCTTAACGGTATTTACTATTGAAAAGTAAATTTATTGATGGTTATAAATAGGATAGACGACAAATCTACCCTATTCAAAGTGCATAGTGTTTGTGGGGTAACAGGATTGATGAATCAGCTAAGCTGAAGTTTGGCTACCGCGTTTTTTTCAGCCCAGTAATCTACTTTTTCTAATAGGTCTTGAACATCGAAGGGTTTACTCAAATAGTCGTTCATGCCAGCGTTAAAACAGTCTTCTTTATCACCTTTCATGGCGTTCGCTGTAAGTGCAATGATGGGGGCATTAACATATCGCTCGCCGGCTTCACCGCGTCGAATACGGCGAGTTGCTTCAAAACCATCCATGTCGGGCATTTGGCAGTCCATCAATATTAAATCAAAAGTCACTTTCATTTTCTTTAGGGCTTCTAATGCTTCTATACCCGATTTCGCACTCAAGGTTTTGTGGGCACTTAAGTGCTGCTTCACAATGACCTGATTGATGTCGTTATCTTCAACGATGAGAATTTTACGTTTTTGAGTTACCGTATTGTGGTTATGGGTTTTACTTCCTTGGAGTGTAACTAAGCTGTCATCACCTTCTTTTAGCATGATATTGAAAGTGAATGTACTTCCTTCACCTTTCTCACTTTCTAAATGAATTTCACCATCCATAAGCTCACACAACTGTTTACTGATAGAAAGCCCAAGGCCCGTGCCGCCAAATTTGCGGGTTGTAGATAGGTCTTCTTGGGTAAATACATCAAAAATTCCTGCTTGTTTGTCTTTCGCGATGCCTATCCCTGAATCTTTTACTGCGCAGGTTAAGCGAAGCTTGTCGTCGTTGGTATGTTCTAAGGTGGTAGTTACGTCAATTTCACCTTTCTCAGTGAATTTAACCGCGTTACCAATCAAGTTAGACAAAATCTGCCGGAAACGAACAGAGTCTCCAATGACTACGTGAAAGCCTTGTAGGTTAAAATGAAAATGCAGACGTAGTCCTTTTTCTTGACATAAAATGGCGTATTGCGACTGCAAGCTTTCAAGGGTTTCTAGCAAATCGAAGGGTTGATCATCAATTTGAAGTTGCCCGGCCTCAATCTTAGAAAAATCAAGAATGTCATTAACAATGTGCAGTAGACCTTGAATGCTGAACGTAGCAAGCGAGAGGTAATGTTTTTGCTCATCGTTTAATGGTGAATTCGTGAGCAACTGAAGTACGCCAGAAATACCGTGAATAGGCGTACGTATTTCATGGCTCATACTGGCAAGGAAGCCAGATTTCATATGCGCTGACTCTTCCGCCTTTTGCTTCGCGTCTTGTAAATAGCGCTCTGCTTGGCGTTGCTGCGTAACATCCTGTTGAAAGCCAATGTAGTGTGTGACTTCGCCGTCAGACTTTACTGGCGTGAGGATGAGTTTGTTATAAAAAGAGGCACCGTCTTTACGGTAATTAAGAATGGTGGTTTCAATTGGCTCGCGCTTAGCGATAGCGCTGCGTATTAGTGCGGTGGTATTGCTATCAGTACCTTCACCTTGCATAAACCTGCAATTTCTACCAATAATATCTTCTTTATTGTAACCAGTAAGGCGATTGAACGCATTGTTAACATAGATAATTGGTTGACCCGTACGCTTTATATCCGCAATAACAATAGAGACCGTGGCTTCATCCATGGCGTGATTAAGAATTTGCACATGACTTTCTAGCGAACGCTGAGTGCTATAGTCGACCCCTACGAATATAGCGCCTCTGATGTTATGGTTAGCATCTTCAAGCGGCGTATTGGTCCATTTAATATGCTTTTCCAATCCGTCTTCTACCGAGAAATGTTTTAACTCTCCAGAAGGTTTATTAATGAGCTTATTGAGTATGTACTTAACCGTACCTTCACGCTCTCCGTATTGATCTTCACAAAAAGCATCGAACCGTTTGTTGCTTAACATCACGCGATGGTTTTCATCTACCACTAAGAGCATATCTCCCATCGAATCAATAACATTAGAAAACTGTTCGTTCGATAAAGACATTTCCGCAAGGTCAGAAATTAAGGTATCAAATGCACTGCGAATATTGGCTAATTCTCTAGCCTCTTCTACAATCACTGACTCTTGTGAGTCGGTATCTTTAATACGGTTAACTATATCTTTATAAAGGGCTGATAAGGTGTTCTCTGCAAGTAGTGCAGTGGTTCGAATCATGTGAAAATTAACTAAGATAATACCTACAATAATGGCCAGCATGAGTAGCGCCAACCAATACAAGCCTTTCAGAGCATTGCCGATAGGTTTAATGCTATACAGGGTTAAGTTTTGATAGCGCGAGTCTTGCAACACATAGCCCATGGTGTCGACATCACTAAACGATGTACCGGGAATAATAAATTCCGGCTCACTACTGAAAAGTACTACGCCATTTTGTTCAGTAACAATCTGGTTAGTTAGCCTTGGGTAGGGGGCTAGCAAGTCTTGAAGGCTCTCTACATACATAACCAGCGCACCTTCTGCTGCACCACCTAAAAGTACTGGGACAGAAAAAAGCACGCCATTGTGAGAGATTGAAGAAAATGAAAGAGACGCGCCTAGTGTTTTTTGTTGCCACGCAGTATCCAGTTTTTCAGAAATAGAATGACTCCAGTTTTTCTGAATAACCATTTCGCCGGAAAAGTCGTACAACGCAAACTCCACATTACGGGTTTGGGTTAACTTTAACGACCTAAAGAACATGGGAAGATAATTATCACGCTGCTCTAAATCTACCAGAGAATTAATAATGATATCGTTAGATGCAAGGTCAGCTAACTGCCGAGTGGTATCATTAACGATGAAAGAAAGGTCTTGCTCTAAGCCTTCAATAGACTGTTGTTGTACCGTTTCGATCTGCTGCTTGGCAAAAAAGAAGGCAAACGCAAAAAGCATTAACGCAACAACTAAAATCAACCCGAACAAACGGGGTAGCATGCTGGTTAATAAGCGCTTTCTAAGCGGTGGTGGCTGAAATTGCATTACTGATTTTCCAGAACGACCAAGTTACCTTTTTTATCAAATGAAGCCATAAAATAGTCCTTAGCCATTAATGCGTCATGCTGTGTGGGTGTAAATGCTGGGTCATAAGTTTTGATTACACCTTCAAAACTCCCCAAGTCTTCTAGTGAATTTCGTAGCGCATCTACATCATGACTGCCTGCTTTTGCCACGGCTTTAGCTAGCATGTTAACTAAATCATAAGCGTGCGCAATGCCTGTTACAGCTGGGATAGATTTAGGGTCTACGAGCCCATACTTACTATGATAAGCTTCTAACAATTGTTGGGCTTTTGTATGTTTTTGATGATCAAAGTGGAAGGTTTGTAATACTGACAAATTAAGTAAGTCGGGCTCAACGTTCAAACGCTCTATAAAATTGCCCGAAGCAATGCCCCAATGGGAAATTACAGGTAAAGCTGTGAGGTTTTGTGCTGCTAATTCGTTTACGACTACTGCCCCTTCAGGTGCGTTGGCAACCAAAATGATGGCTTCTGCTTTGTCTGATTTGATAGCAGATATATCTTCTTCAAATTTTTTCTGCTGCCAGTTAATCCAGCGAGTAGTCGTAATGGTTATCCCCATTTCGGCAGCGGCTAAGGTGAGCGATGCCTCGTTAGAACGACCCCACCCAGTACGCTCTAAAACCAGCGCCACACGTTTAATACCGCGAGAAACAGCATGCTGAATAAGTACTTTTCCCGCCTCTGCATCACGAACTGATACGCGAAATACATTGTTAGGAGCATATTGGTTGTCAACCACTTGTGTACCTGCCGCCCAAGGCACGAGATATAGCAAGTTAAGTTGGTGAATAGACTCAAGCTCGGCTAACGCAACAGGCGTATGCACACCTCCTATTACCGCAATTAAGTCGCCATTGGTGGCGAGCTGTTCAATGTTATGAATGCCCCGAGCAGGGTTGCCTCTATGATCTTTTAAAATGATATTAAGGGGGCGGCCTAGCAATCCCCCCTTTTTATTAATTTCATCTACAGCAAGTTCAACGCCTCGTTTAATGGCTACACCACCGTCCACAGCGACAGCCGAAAAGTCTGCATCTATACCAATATAAAGTGGTGTCGACGCCTCACTGCCGTTAGAGTGAAAACTTAATGCCATTAACGTTAAGAACCAAAATGTGAAACGTAAGCGCATAAAATCTTGAAGTTGATGGTAAGGCTAGTAATTGTATAGCATTAATTGGTTAGTTTTACCTTCCAAACATTATTCTTTCGTCTATCTTTGTTTAATTATTAGCCATGAATAAACCGCACTTTTAGCAAGGTTTTATCACGTGAAGAACAGCGTTAAGTTATTTATAGTACGGCAATTAATGAGCAGATTGACGATCTTGTACAGGAGTGAATTGGTAGTAGCGTTTAAACTCTCGAGAGAATTGAGATAAGCTGTTATAACCCACCGCTTCGGCAGCGTCTCCCACTCGATAACCTAATGCGATTAACTCTCTGGCTTTCGATAGTCTAAATTTCTTTATATATTGAACGGGTGAATCCATTACTACATCCCGAAATGCGCGGTGGAAACCAGAAACACTCATGTTCGCACTAGCGGCAAGTGAGTCTACGTTTAACACAGAGGAATACTCATCATGAATGGTCCGCAAAGCTTGGGCGATTCTCGCATAATGCCCATTGTCGGTAAGGCCGCAAAGAACATGACCGGCAGGGCCATTAAGGATGTAATATACAATTTCTCGCACAAAACCTGCACCCAATGCTTTGGCACTATTACTGTGAGTTAATGCTTGAAGTAGTCTGCGTGTTGCATCGGTTATGTTTGCATCTAATGACTGCTGACTTACTGTAAAAATAGGAGCGGGGCTATTTTTGGCCTTGTCGTCACGCCATTGTGAAAGCTCTACAAGCAACGACGCGGGAATATCAATGACTAAACCTAATATGCAATCGTCATCATCTAAGGTGGCTGCACATTGAGCAGGCAAGGGCACACCGAAAACAATGTAATCGCCTTTTTTGTATTCGATTTCACGATTATCAACATACAAACGTTTAGTGCCTTGTAGCATGATAATAATGCCAGACTGATAAAGTAATGGCTGCTTAGGGCAGCCATAAGGATCGCGAAAAACTCGTACGCCATCTATATCCGTCTTGCTCACGCCACTAAGCGCTGATTTACCTTTTGCGTGTAAAAACTGTTTCAGAATTTGACTTAAAAAAGCCAAATTATGAGTAGAGCCTGGGTTGTTTGTAGAAATAGGCAAATTTTTTCCAGAAATAGACGGTTTGTTTACACTAAATGGCACTATTATGCATTAACACAGGCATGTAATGACAGAGGAAAGACCATGAAATTTTCATTCAGCAACCCAACTCGGATCCAATTTGGCCAAGGACAAATTGGCTCAATCAACACCCTAATCCCAAAGGACAGCCACGTTTTAGTGTTATTTGGTGGCGGTTCCATCAAAAAAAATGGTGTTTATGAGCAAGTAGAGAACGCGCTAGAAGGCTACAACTGGGAATCTTTTGGTGGCGTTGAGCCAAACCCAACCATTGAAACACTAGACAAAGCGGTTGCACTGATTAAAGAAACAGGCGTTGACTATATTCTTGCAGTAGGCGGGGGAAGTGTTATTGATGGCGCAAAATATGTGGCGGCAAGCGCCGTATATGAGGGTGAGGGCTGGGATATTCTAACGGGCAAGCATACCGTTGATAACGCGCTACCTATTGGGGCCATTCTAACCTTGCCAGCAACAGGTTCTGAATCGAACGGTGGTTCGGTGATAAGTAAGAAAGCAACCAAGCAGAAGCTGGCGTTTATGTCTCCGTTAGTTTATCCGCAATTTGCTGTATTAGACCCTGATGTAATAAAAAGCCTTCCGCATCGACAAGTAGTTAACGGTTTAGTGGATGCCTTCGTTCACGTTTGCGAGCAGTACTTAACCTTTCCACAAAATGCGCCGGTTCAAGACGGCTACGCTGAAACCTTGCTGAAAACCTTAATTCAACTTGGCGGAAAAATTGATAACAAAGATGATGCATGGCGCGCTAACCTTATGTGGTCAGCAAACCAAGCACTAAATGGCCTTATCGGTTCAGGTGTTGCGCAAGATTGGGCTACCCATATGATTGGCCACGAACTCACGGCACTGTATGGCGTAGATCATGCTCGTTCATTAGCGATTGTCCAGCCGTCACTACTACGGGTTCAACTTGACACTAAGTCAGCAAAGCTATCACAGATGGGTCAAAACGTATTTGGTCTAGAAGAGAGCGATGATATTGCGCTTCGAACTATCGACGCTATCGAAGCCTTCTACCAGAGTCTTGAAGTCGCTACCCAGCTTACTGAGCATGAAGGCGACAAGCAAAGTGCCGTTAATGCTGTGGTAGAAAAGCTGAAAGGAAACAAAATGCTTTCACTCGGTGAAACGGGAGCCATTACCCCAGAAGTGAGTGAGCAAATTCTCAACTTGGCAGTGGCTGAGTAATCCCTACCTAAAAGCGGGCTATCACTTTGTATTCAGCCCGTGCGTTGATGTTAAAATGATACAAACTGGCACGATTCTACTATTAACAAAGTAGATGAAGTGTCGGTTTGTTTTTTAATTATACAACAGAAGTATGATTTTCAATTCCGTTTGCGCTTTCTGAGTTCATTTATTAGGTTTAAAGAAGGCAAGGCGTGTTTTACGCCAGCGTAGATGGGAGTTAGCTTGCAGAGAAATTATCCCCCTTCCATTATTGATTTGGAAGCCAGTGGGTTTGGTGCCCGTAGTTATCCTATTGAAATAGGTATAGTGCGCTATGATGGTGCAAAATGGTGCAAGCTTATTCGTCCTTTTGATAGTTGGGTTCATTGGGATCAAGAAGCAGAGTCTTTGCATGGCATCACCAGAGCCATGTTGAACACTTACGGAGTTTGTCCGGTCAAAGTGTGTCACGAGCTTAATGCCTTTTTAAGTAATACCATTGTGTATACTGACGGATGGGTGGTAGATAACCCTTGGCTCATTAAGCTTTTTGCAGCAGCCTCGGTTCAAATGTCTTTTTCATGTCGTGCATTAGAGTATGTTTTAAGCGAACCTCAAATGGCGCTTTGGCACGACGTTAAATCAAGTATTGAATCGCAAAGCGACGCTCGACGTCATCGAGCAAGTACTGATGCAAAAGTTATTCAAAGTACGTATGTTGAAACCCGTAATCAGGTAGAAGCGGCAAAACACAAAAATTAGAACCCGCTTTAAGGGGGCGTTCATGTATTAGAAAAAGTATTGAACACCTAACGTAAGCGCATTATTTTCTTTATCTCCTACTTCTCGATGTTCAAATTCCAACGCCATATTTAAACCACTCTCGTCACCAACTAACCAACCCAGTCGAGTAAAAGTGCCTAAGTCTTCAGGTATATAGCGCCATTCAGGATAGTACTGCAAAGGTGAGTGGCTCGTATTAAACGAGGCATATATTTGTTGTTCGAAAAGTAGCGTTAACGCACGGTGAGCGCGAATTGATAGTTGGCTATTTTTGCTAGCATTAAAATGACTATCGTAGCCAGGTATGGATTCAAGGCGTGTTTCATTAAAGCGGCTTTTAATCTTCCACTTTGCTATTTTTTCACTTTTGAACACGATAGGGCCGTAGTAGCCATTCCAATCAGAAGCATCCCAATCAGAAACATCCCAATCAGCGGCCTCGCTGTAAGCGGCACTCAATGAGGCAAGCAATATTAAACAAACCACGCAAGTTGGGTAAGTTTTCATGGATAAATTCCTGGTCGAGTGAGACAGCGTAAACTTGTTCTTATGACTACCGATTATTATAAATGTAAGTGGTAGCGTCATAACCACAAGGGTGTTTTGTTCGCGCTATATGCCGATCTCTAACTTAAAAATATGACACAAAACGGTAACAAAAAATAAGTGCTGAATAGTAAGTGTAGTCTTTTATCTAAAAGGTTAAAAATAAACTTGTTAGATATTTCTATTGTGAACTAACTTTTAAAGGGTAGTAGTAAGACTTACTTCAATTTAGTAGGCAAAGCAGTACTTTCAAATAGGGAACTTGGCCGGAGGTGAGTGATGCAAACGGAATGGGAATTTGAACGAAAGTTTTTAGTAAGTTATGTGCCAGAAGGTTTGTTAGATACACGAAAGCCTGTTGCAATAAGACAAGGTTACTTAGCTACCGAGCCGGATAAGCATATTAGAATTAGGGATGAAGGTGGTAATTACACCATGGCCGTTAAACAAGGTATCGGCCTTAAACGCAGAGACACGCGAATTACGTTGGATTCTGAGCAATTCGCTGATTTATGGCCTTTAACCCAAAATATGCGGGTGGAAAAACAGCGATATCGTATCGACTTTTTTGGAGCTCAACTGGTGATAGATATTTTTACCGGTAACTTAGCACCTTTAAAAATGATGGAAGTTGAATTTGACAGCGAAATGAGTAGTCGACAATTTTTGCCGCCAGATTTTGCGGAAACGGAAGTGACCCATAAGAAAGAATTTCAAAATGTTGCGTTAGCGCGATTTGGCTTGCCTGATATGGTCATAGCGAGTGGGAGTACGAAAAGTGTCTCCATTCATGCAGGTTCCATATAGATAGCCAAAATATAACCACGCTATCGCCACGCTATCGCCAAGCTATAGCAAGATAATAGCCTGAAATTAAAAAGGGTCACTTCATCATGAAGTGACCCTTTTTCTGTTTTAAGCTTTCAACAGCCTTGAGCAAACTATACCGCTGAGCAAACTATACTGATGAACGTAATGCTTCCGCTTTATCAGTCGCTTCCCATGGGAAGGCTTCTCGGCCGAAGTGACCATAAGCAGCAGTAGGTAGGTAAATAGCACGTTCTAAATCAAGCATTTTGATTAAGCCATAAGGGCGTAAATCGAAATGTTCACGTACCAATGCCACTAAGGTTTTTTCGTCAACCACACCAGTACCGAAGGTATCAATGCTGATAGATGTTGGCTCGGCAACACCAATGGCGTAAGACACTTGAATTTCACAGCGCTTAGCAAGTCCAGCAGCAACAATGTTTTTAGCAACATAACGGCCTGCGTATGCGGCGCTTCTGTCTACCTTCGAAGGATCTTTACCCGAGAAAGCACCACCACCGTGACGGGCCATACCACCGTAGGTATCTACAATGATTTTACGACCAGTTAGACCACAATCACCAACAGGTCCGCCAATAACAAAGCGGCCAGTAGGGTTAATGTGGAATTGGGTATTGCTATCAAGCCATTCACTAGGTAGCACAGGCTTAATAATTTCTTCCATTACTGCTTCGCGTACTTGCGCAGTAGAAACAGAATCACAATGCTGGGTAGAAAGTACTACGGCATCAATGCCTACAGGCTTGTCGTTTTCATATTTAAACGTAATTTGGCTTTTCGCATCTGGGCGTAAGAAGTCTAACTTGCCAGATTTTCTTACTTCAGCTTGTTTTTGTACCAAGCGGTGAGAATAAGTAATAGGCGCTGGCATTAATACATCAGTTTCGTCACTGGCGTAACCGAACATAAGGCCTTGGTCGCCCGCACCTTGTTCTTCTAAACTTTCGCGGTCAACACCTTGGTTGATATCTGGCGACTGTTTGCCAATGGCGTTTAATACTGCACAAGAATCAGCATCGAAACCCATATCAGAGTGTACATAGCCTATGTCTCTTACCGTTTTACGTGTGATTTCTTCAATATCAACCCACGCAGAGGTAGTGACTTCACCACCAACTAATACCATTCCGGTTTTAACGTAAGTTTCGCAAGCCACGCGGGCACGAGGATCTTGTTCTAGAATAGCATCTAGAACCGCATCTGAAATTTGATCGGCGATTTTGTCCGGGTGTCCTTCAGACACAGACTCGGAGGTGAATAAATGCGTGGCCATACATGCTCCATAAGCGTTTATTGTTCAAAATAGGTGAGTATTGTACTAAAACAAGGTATAAATACCAGTCTTTACTTCTAGACGTCTAAAAGTCCTTTCGTTACGATTTGTTGACAGTCGCGGATCACTTTTATAGATAATTGAGTAAAGTTAGCCACGCTTTCCTAATGAAGCGACATTGGCTGGTAAAGGAATGATGAGAATATTCATTATTTTAGCCAACTTTCGGTAATGGCAATGAAAAGCCATTGAACTGAATGGTGGCATGGGTAAGAATAACGCCCACATTAAGATATACAGCAAAGCAGCTCTTTAAGGTTGAACAAAGGGATTTTGCCCACAGTGTTCCCTTAGCGAAATTCAGCTACAAAATAAACCAGGAGACAACATGCCCTCTCGTCGTGAACTTGCCAATGCCATCCGTGCTTTAAGCATGGATGCTGTTCAACAGGCCAAATCTGGTCACCCAGGCGCCCCTATGGGGATGGCCGATATTGCCGAGGTACTATGGGGTGATTTTCTATCACACAACCCGGCAAACCCGTCTTGGGCAAACAGAGACCGCTTTGTGCTCTCAAACGGTCACGGCTCTATGCTGTTGTACTCTTTGCTTCATCTTTCAGGCTATGAACTGCCTATTGAAGAGCTTAAGAACTTCCGTCAGCTTCATTCTAAAACACCGGGTCACCCTGAATATGGGTATGCACCGGGTGTTGAAACTACCACTGGCCCACTTGGTCAAGGCGTTAGCAACGCAGTAGGTATGGCGCTAGCTGAAAAAGTATTAGCGGCGCAGTTTAACCGTGATGGTCATGATATTGTCGATCACTACACCTACACCTTCATGGGCGATGGCTGCCTGATGGAAGGTATTTCTCATGAAACCTGTTCACTAGCGGGCACATTAGGCCTGGGCAAACTTATTGGTTTCTGGGATGACAACGGCATTTCAATTGATGGTGAAGTAGAAGGTTGGTTTACCGACGACACACCAGCACGCTTTAAAAGCTACGGCTGGGAAGTGATTGAAGGTGTTGACGGTCATGACGCTGAACAAATTAAAGCCGCTATTGAACAAGCTAAATCGAACAGCGCTCAGCCTACGCTAATTTGCTGTAAAACCGTAATTGGTTTCGGTTCACCAAACAAAGAAGGCACTGAGTCTTGTCACGGTGCACCATTAGGTGATGACGAAATTATATCTACCCGCGAAAAGCTAGGATGGAAGCATGGCGCGTTCGAAATTCCTGATGATATCTACGCAGGATGGGATGCAAAAGGCAAAGGTGGCGAAGCTGAAAGTGCGTGGAACGACGCCTTCGCAGCATATGAAAGTGCTTACCCTGAGCTTGCCGCAGAATTTAAACGCCGTGTGAACGGTGAGTTGCCAGCAGATTTCAGTGATAAAGCGGATAAAATCATTGCTGATTTGCAAGCTAACCCACAGAACATTGCATCACGTAAAGCATCACAAAATGCATTAAATGCATTTGGTCCTTTGTTACCAGAACTTCTAGGCGGCTCTGCCGACTTAGCCGGTTCAAACCTAACCATTTGGGATGGCAGTAAAGGCGTTGAAGCCACTGATGCATCGGGTAACTACATTTATTACGGTGTACGTGAGTTCGGTATGTCGGCCATGATGAACGGTATTACCCTTCATGGTGGTTTTAAAGCGTACGGTGCTACATTCCTAATGTTTATGGAATACGCACGTAACGCGGTACGTATGGCGGCGCTTATGAAGCAACCTGCTATTTTCGTATACACCCACGATTCAATTGGTTTGGGTGAAGATGGCCCAACGCACCAGCCGGTAGAACAAGTAGTGGCACTGCGTGCTACACCAAATCTAGACAACTGGCGTCCATGTGACCAGGTTGAATCTGCTATTGCATGGAAGTTCGCGATTGAGCGCAACGATGGTCCTTCAACGTTGATCTTCACTCGCCAAGGTTTGCCACAGCAAGAACGTAATGAACAGCAAGTTGCTGACGTGGCCAAAGGTGGTTATGTGCTTAAAGATTGTGCAGGCACGCCTGAATACATCTTTATTGCTACAGGGTCTGAAGTTCAACTTGCTGTTGAAGCAGCAGATAAACTAAGTGCAGATGGTAAAGCGGTTCGCGTAGTTTCTATGCCTTCTACCGACGTGTTCGATCGTCAATCCGCGGATTACCGTGAAAGCGTATTGCCTTCTAGCGTAACTAAGCGTGTTGCAGTTGAAGCGTTATCGAAAGAAAGCTGGTACAAGTACGTAGGTTTCAACGGCGCCATCATTGGGATGGATACGTTCGGTGAATCAGCACCAGCGGGTGACTTGTTCAAACATTTCAATATTACTACTGAAGCAGTGGTAGAGGCAGCATTGTCTCTTAGCTAACGAGGTCACCGCAGTCTATGGTAAACATTGCCATAAACGGGTTTGGTCGTATTGGTCGCAATGTATTGCGTGCGCTTTATGAAAGCGGGCGCAATAGCCACTTTAATGTGGTTGCGATTAATGATGTCGCCGAGCCAGAAGGTATAGCTCACTTATTAAAATACGATACCGCCCACGGGCGGTTCGGTTTTGATGTGACACTAGAAAACAACACACTGAACGTGGCAGGCGATGCTATTCGCTTGTTGGCACAGCCAGATATCAATTTACTGCCTTGGCGTGAAATAGGGGTAGATATTGTGCTGGAATGCACAGGTAAGTTTGATGACAGAGTATCGGGGCAGGCACATATTAATGCAGGCGCAGAAAAGGTACTTTTTTCCTCGCCAGGCTCGCCAGATTTAGACAACACTATCATTTTTGGTACTAACGATGACACGCTGAAAGCGGAGCATAAGTTGGTGTCTAACGGGTCGTGCACTACTAACTGTATCGTGCCGGTTATTCAAGCGCTTGACGCGGCCTTTGGGGTTGAAAGCGGCACGATTACCACTATTCACGCTTCTATGCACGACCAGCAAGTAATTGATGCTTACCACCCAGATTTACGCCGTACTCGCGCAGCCAGTCAGTCTATTATTCCAGTAGACACACGGTTAGCGGCGGGAATTGAGCGTATTTTGCCTAAATTTGCAGGTAAATTTGAAGCTATTGCGGTAAGGGTGCCAACCATTAATGTAACTGCAATGGATTTAAGTGTAACCTTAGGTACGCAAGTGACTATTGCGGATGTCAATCAAGCACTGAAGCGAGTGAAAGCAGGGCGATTACAGGGTATTTTAGATTACACTGAAGAGCCGTTAGTTTCTGTTGATTTCAATCACGATCCTCACTCTTGTATTGTGGATGGTACGCAAACCCGCGTAAGTCATAAGCAGCTGGTAAAAACACTGGTGTGGTGTGACAACGAATGGGGTTTTGCAAACAGAATGCTCGACACTGCGCAAGCAATGTATGACGTAAGCTAATTAAGAATTTTGCTGCCAAGGTTGGTAGCGCCAGCCTTGGCAGCTCTCACAGTTATTCGATTAACAAGGGAAAGACTATGGCAATTCCAAGTATGAGCGATTTGGCCCTAAGCGGTCAGCGCGTATTAATTAGACAAGATTTAAACGTGCCAGTTAAAGATGGTGTAGTCACCTCTGATGCACGTATTAAAGCTTCCATTCCTACTATTAAAGCTGCGCTAGATGCTGGCGCTGCGGTAATGGTCATGTCCCATTTAGGCCGCCCTACTGAAGGTGAGCCTGCGGAAGAATTCTCACTTCAGCCTGTTGTGAATTATTTGAACGACGCGTTAGACGTACCAGTAACCCTAGAAAAAGACTATTTAGACGGTGTTGATGTTGCACCTGGCTCGTTAGTTATTCTAGAAAACGTACGCTTTAACGAAGGTGAGAAAAGCGACGACGAAACCCTATCAAAGCAATATGCAGCCCTTTGCGATATTTTCGTGATGGATGCATTTGGCACCGCGCACCGTGCACAAGCGTCTACACATGGTGTGGCAAAATTTGCTACTAAAGCGTGTGCAGGCCCTCTTCTTGCTGCTGAATTGGACGCGCTAGGCAAAGCCCTAGATAACCCTAAACGTCCAATGGTAGCCATTGTAGGCGGATCTAAGGTATCAACTAAGCTTACCGTACTTAAAACCTTAGCTGAAAAAGTTGACCAGCTTATTGTTGGCGGCGGTATTGCCAATACCTTTATTGCTGCACAAGGCCATAACGTAGGTAAGTCGTTGGTTGAAATGGACTTAACGGAGCAAGCTACGCAGTTGATGAGCGATGCAGTATCAAATGGCGGAAATATTCCAGTGCCTACCGATGTGGTAGTGGGCAAAGCCTTCGATGAAAACACAGAAGCGACACTTAAAGCCGTTAGTGATGTCGCTGACGACGACATGATTTTTGATATCGGCCCAGATTCATCAAAAGCCCTTGAAAGCATTATTAAAAATGCGGGTACTATTGTATGGAATGGCCCAGTAGGTGTATTTGAATTTGAACAGTTCAGTGCAGGTACAAAGGCGTTAGCCGAGGCTATTGCTGATAGCGATGCGTTCTCAATTGCAGGTGGTGGTGATACACTGGCAGCAGTAGATAAATATGAAATCGCTGATAAGATATCTTATATCTCTACAGGTGGTGGTGCATTTCTAGAGTTTTTAGAAGGCAAAACATTACCTGCAGTAGCCATGCTAGAAGAAAAAAACAAATAAAATTAGCAGACTACTAAAAAATCGATTCCGATTTTCGCCGGCGATACATTGAAGTACGTCGGCATATAACGATAAACCCTACACCTGTTCTTAGAGCAGTATTATAAAAAAGGAGTGTTGCAATGGCATCACAAGCACAGCAGGCCATGCTAGATAAACTTAAAACGCAAGTTGGTTTTATTGCAGCTTTGGATCAAAGCGGCGGTAGTACACCAAAAGCGCTACGTTTATATGGCATTGAAGAGTCAGAATACAGTTCTGACGAAGAAATGTTTAACCTTGTTCACCAAATGCGTACACGTATTATCACCAGCACCCCTTTCAGTGGCGAGCGTGTTCTAGGCGCTATTTTATTTGAAAATACCCTAGACCGTGAAATTGAAGGTATGTCTACTGCCCACTACTTGTGGCAGAAGAAGCGCGTTATCCCTTTCTTGAAAGTGGATAAAGGGCTTGTTGAAGAGAACAACGGTGTACAGGTGATGAAGCCGATTGTTGGTCTAGATGCGTTACTGGCTAAAGCCGTAGCCCAAGACGTTTTTGGCACCAAGATGCGTTCAGTGGTAAAACTGGCTAATCATCAAGGTATTAAAGATGTAGTAGAGCAGCAGTTCGAAGTGGGTAAGCAAATCATCGCAGCAGGTTTAGTACCTATCATTGAACCTGAAGTAGATATTCATAGTCCTCAAAAAGCGGAAGCAGAAGCACTGCTTAAACTTGAAATTCTTACTCAGCTTAATTTGTTGAGCGAAGGCCAAGAAGTGATGTTAAAGCTTACACTGCCTAATGAAGCTAACTTCTATAAAGAGCTTGTTGATCATCCTCGTGTACTTAAAGTGGTAGCATTGTCTGGCGGTTACAACCGTGAAGAAGCTAATGCGAAACTTTCAGAAAACCAAGGCATTATCGCAAGTTTTTCAAGAGCACTAACTGAAGGTGTTTCTGACAAACAGTCTGATGACGAGTTTGAAGCGACACTAGACGGTGCAATTGAAGGTATTTACCAAGCTTCAAAAGCATAAGTTTTATTGTTTAAAAGGGGCGCTTGTCAGCGCCCCTTTTTTATTAATTATGTCCCGTCCTAAAATACGTTGACATAAAAACGTAAAAAGGGAGCATTAATGCTCCCTTTTCTGTTGCTCACTAACCGGCTTATTTAATAGAAAGGGTTAAGTCTAGCGCCTTCCAATACGCACTTTCTCGAACCAAGTCTGCTGCCAAAATTGGTTTTTCTTCCAACCAATCTTTAGGAAAAGTAAGGCTTAAGCCGTTCTTATCTGCATCAATCTCTATATCCGGCAAGAAGCCTTCTTGGCGTTTGATATTGAGCAACGCGCCAATACGTAATAAAGCGATAAGCTTTTTAACGGCCGCTAAATCGTACAAGTTAAAGTTGGGAAAATCGTTAGCCCGCACTTTCTTTCTATGAAAACGTACTAGGGTGGCCAATAATTCTTGTTGTTCTTGCGTAAACCCAGGCATATCTACGTTAGCGAGAATATAGGCACTGTGGCGCTGCACACCGCGCGAGTTAATTTGAATGCCCACTTCATGCAACAACGCCGCCCAACCCAACATGCTTTTAAAGTCGTGGTGTTTAAGTTTCCAGGCTTTTTCAGCATGGCTAAAGAGGTTAAGTGACGTGTTAAGCACAAGCGTAGCTTGCGCGGTATCCACATCGTAGCGGGTAGCTAAGCTGCTAGCTGTTCTGCCGCGTATATCGGCATGATGCAGCTCATCTTCCATCTGGTAAATCACGCCTTCGCGTAATGCGGCAGGGGAATAAACCAAAGTGTCTATTTCTAGCGCTTTAAATACTGCCACTAATATAGCCAAACCGCCGGCAATAACCACGCGTCTGTCTTCGGTTAAATCAGGGTAGTTAAGTTTGTCGATATGACCTGCACTAATAAACTGCTTCATTAAGTTACGCAGACTCTTGAGCGTAACGGGTATATCGTGGTCGTTGGGTCTATCTTGTTGGCATAAAGTGAACAACGAGCGAATTGTGCCCGACGTACCAACACATTGTACCCAACCCAGCTTGCGGTACTTATCTTGAATAAATTCCAGCTCTTGTTCAGCCGCAGTAATGGCCAGCTCAAAAGATTTGTTTTTTAATGACCCGTCTGGGAAGAATCGCTTAGTGTAGCTAACACAGCCCATTTGCAAACTACGGCAAATAAGCGGGTTGAAGCCCTCGCCAATCACAAATTCTGTTGAGCCCCCACCGATATCCACCACTAACTGCTGTCCATCAGCATGGTTAGTATGTGCTACGCCAGAGTAAATCAGGCGGGCTTCCTCCACGCCTGAAATTACTTCTACAGGGTAGGGCAGAATATCTTTCGCGGCATTAATGAAGTGGTGGGCGTTTTTGGCTTTGCGCAGAGTGTGTGTGGCCACAATACGAACCGAGTCGGGTTCGAAACCGCGTAGACTTTCAGCCACAATACGTAGCATCTTTAAACCACGTTCCATGGCTTCATCAGACAAAATATTGTCGTCGTCCAACCCCTCAGCTAACCTTACTTTTTGTTTAACGCGATGCAGAATTTGGACAGACCCAGCAACAATACGCGCTACCACAAGGTGAAAGCTATTCGAGCCAATATCTAACGCGGCTACTTTATTAACCTCACGGCTTTCAACGGTATCAAAAACGGATTCATGCTGAGTCATTTCATGCTGAGTCATTTCATGCTGAGTCATTTAAGGTTTTATTTTCCTGCTTCTTTTTCTTCTTCTTTCACAAGATAGTCGTAAATCTCTATTTGTGAACGTAATTTCTTGCGATTGCCTCGAGCAACGTACTTGTTGCTTTGTTCCTTGTCAATCACTCTCGCTTTAAGCGTATCACGGAATTGTATATCCATAATATCGACAATGCGCTGTTGCAGGTTTTTATCGTAAATAGGGCAGCCTACTTCTATGCGGTTGTCCATATTGCGGGTCATCCAGTCAGCAGAAGAAATAAACACTTTTCTCTCACCGCCGCCTTCAAATACCATCACCCTAGGGTGCTCTAAGAACCTATCGACAATAGAGATGATTTCAATGTTTTCGCTAATACCTTTTAAGCCAGGTATTATGGAACACATCCCGCGAACAATACCGCGAATTTTCACCCCTGCTTGACTGGCCCGATACAAATCATCCATTAATTCCTTATCAACAAGGTTATTAATCTTAAAGGTAATTTGCGCAGGACGGCCTTCTTTTAAATGCTGAATTTCTTGACGAATAAGTGACTGAATTCGGGTTCTCGCGTTTAACGGTGAAATCTGCAAATGCTGAAATTTATACCGGCGGAAAGGGTATTGAATAAGGTCAAATACTGCCACCGCTTCATTGGCCAATTCTTGGTTTCGAGTGAATAAACTGTAATCGGTATAGATTTTTGCGGTTTTTTCGTTGAAGTTACCCGTACCAAAATGCGCATAGTTAATCATCGCGCCACGTTCTTCGCGGGTGATCACGCAAAGCTTCGAGTGAATTTTTAAGGTTGGCACGCCGAGCACTACGCGAATACCCGCATCGGTCATGCGTTTAGACCATTCAATGTTGGCCTCTTCATCAAAGCGAGCGCGCAGTTCTACCACTACGGTCACCTTTTTACCGTTATCAACGGCATCAATGAGCGAGTTGATAATGCGAGAGTTACTGGCCACACGATAAATATTAATGCGAATAGATTTTACGCTAGGGTCGAATGCTGCTTGGCGGACAAATTCGGTAACATGTAAGAATCGGTGATATGGGTAATACAGTAGAATATCGTGGGCGGTAATGGCATCGAATACCGTATTAAATTTGGAAAAAGCATTGCTGTCGATAGCCGGCAGCGGAGCATGCTCTAAATATTCGCGGCCCACGTTTGGAAAGCCAATGAAATCTTTAAAGTTACGATAGTGCCCTGCAGCATGCATGGTATCGAGTTTTGTTATACGTAAACGCTTACGTAAATCCTGCATCATATCTTCAGGCATATCGTTGTCGTAAATAACCCGAACAGGCTCGGCAATTAAGCGCTGTTTCATGCTCTCAGACATTTTTTCTACATAACTTTCGTCAATCTCGTCATTGATAGAGTATTCGGCGTCTCGGGTCATCTTGAATGAAAATGACTCGACTTCGTCAAATTTAACAAAGCCGCGGAAAATGTCTTCCAAGCTAAGCTGAATCATGTCATCGAGCATAATAATATGCTTTTTCTTTCGACTCTTTTCCGGCGGAATAAGCATAAAGCGAGACATTTCAGACGTAGGCACCTGAATAACCGCATAGCGCGTGTTGCGGTCTTTACGGCGCAGCGCGACATACAAATAAACAGATGTGCCATTTAAACGGCTTAACAAGTCCATTTTCTTGTCAATAATGATAGGGGCTATATGGCGAAGCACCTTATTGACGAAGAAGTTACGTACCCACTGCTTTTGATACTCGTTTAATTCATGCTTTTGCAGAATATGAATATTGTATCGCGCGAGCGCTTTTAAAACGTCTTTATGAATATGGTCGAACTTGTCGGAAAGCTGAACAACCTTTTGCTGAATAATCGCCATTAGCGCGGTTTGCTTTTCCGCTTCTTCTTCGTTGCCATCATTTTGGGCAATGGTTATTTGGCGTTTTACGTCAGCAGCACGAACACGATAAAATTCGTCAAGGTTGTTGGAGTAAATACCTAAAAAACGAATACGTTCTACTACAGGGTTGTTCTTATCTGCAGCTTCCTGCAAAACCCTTTCATTAAATGCTAACCAGCTAAGTTCTTTGGGATAATATAGTTCTGGGTTATCCATAATTTATCGTTTTTTCACTTCTTAAAATGGCCAAAGACTGACATCAGTCAATGACATTACTGTGACAACCCTTAGATATAATAGGGTTAATTCGTAGTCCCTTACCTCAACGAGGTGATTTGAAACCTTTCTGTGTCGCTAGGGCCTTATTGCTTGGCCTGTATATCCACTACCAAGTCGTTCGCCAACGATTCAAGGGCGTCTTGCAACGCATCGTCATCAAACCCTTCAGGCACCGCAATAACTGCATTAGCTTTAAAGATTAAACTTCCCCAGTTAGGTGCGCTTTCGCAGCGTGATGAGAAGTTGAGGATGTTAAGGTTAAATTGGTTTAGCACCGAGGTTAACTCTTGCACTATGCCGGCTTTGTCGTTGCCCATTACATCAACGGTAAGTTGATTGGTTAATGAATTGGGCGATGTATTCACTGCCACAGACTGAACCGATAAATCGGAAATGGCATTTAGCGCGTCGACAAGTTTTTCGTTTTCGTCAGCGGGAACGTGTACTTCAACAAAGCCGGTAAACATGCCTGCCATATGTGCAAAGCTAGAGCCTTGCCAATTACCTTTGTGCTTGTAGATGCACTTAGCTAGCGTATCAACCAAACCAGGCTTGTCTTTACCCATAATACTAATAATGAGCGATTGCATGAGAAACTCCTATTACAGAATCTGTAGAAATACGTTTGCTACTGTGGTTTTACGGTAATACCATAAGCCACACTGAAAAAGCGCTACTGGTTAGTATTGTTAATAAACCTTGATAACAACAGTGTTTGAGGCTGCATACTTTAGGCGTTATTCACCGGAACTAATCCAAAAGTTTTCGCTTGCTATTAGCATAACAAAACTTACACTGCTCACCAGTGTAATTTACACCTGATAATATTATTAAATAAGAATGACTTCCTACAGCGATAGCATCAATAAAAAACGCCAGCGCAATGATAAGTGGGGGCGATATATCGTCACCGGCTTTGGTGGGCTGGTATTGCTGACGCTGGTTATCTTAATTTCGCACCTTGTTAGTCAGGCTTTACCTCTGGCGTTAGTGCCTAATATTGAGAAAGAGCACCAGCTTGCATTGCCCGAAGGTAGCCAAGTAGAAAGCGCTGGAGATTTGCTTGGCGGTCAATTAGTGGTAACTAACGGTGAAGATTGCCGTTTAAGCTTATATGGCTACAAACGTCACGATTTCGCTAAGCATCACGACTACATTCGCCCTTGTGATCATCAATTGGCGACGACCTCTTTAATGGGCGAAAATGCAATTGTGGATATTTCTGCTGGCGGGCAAGTTCGGGTGGTGCCCGTCAGATCGTTAGCGTATCGCAGTGTAATAATCGCGAATCATTCAGACCCGTTAGCTCAACCTTCAAGCCTTGTGTCCTCTACAATATCTTTTGCTCTACCGGGCAAGTATTGGTCACAAACTACGTCTTGGCAATTTGCGTTCTCATCTAAGTGGGCGGCAATAGCGCTACATACACCATCGGGGACTTTTATTCGCTGGGTGAACCAGCTTAACCCCACGCAAATGATTGATAAGTTCTTTGCCAATGTTGATAAAATACATTTGTTGCCTGGTGCACAAATGATGTTGGTAGAAAAAGAAGCACACTTGTTCCTTTCACGTCTTTTCGAAGATGAATCACAGCTCTCGCTGTTAGCGTCTTTTGATAAACTCAGCCGTAATGACATTGCTATTTTATCTCTAGAGAAAGACAGAACGTTTTTCTTACAAGATGGCACTAACCAAGTTACCCGCTGGGTATTACATCGCGATGCGAACACGCTCGGTTTCATTGAAACCTACCAGTTCCTTTTGAACGCGGACGAACGGCTGATTGATATAAAAGAGCATGCCAGTATTAATGTGGTGGCAGCGCTTACCGATAAACAACGCCTACTATTTATAAATCGAGTATCAGGTGAAGTGGTTACGACAATTGATTTGCCTGAACCCATGCAATCAATCTCTTGGTTTGGCAACCGTCTTTACGGCTATAACGATGATTCTATTTTCATTTGGCGGGCGAATAATTTAAGCGGCATTACTACGTGGCGGTCGCTATTTGCGCCGCAACATTATGAGGGATATACCGAAGCAGATACGGTGTGGCAAACCACAAACGCCACGGATTTCCAAGAGGCCAAGTTTAGTCTTACGCCGTTAATTATAGGTAGCTTGAAAGCGTCGCTACTGGCTTTGTTTATTGCTATACCGGTAGCAATAGGTGCAGCGATATACACCGCCTTTTTTGCAAAAGAGCGACTTCGCCATGCCCTGAAGCCCGCTATCGAAATGCTAGAAGCTGTTCCCAGTGTGCTTATTGGTTTTATCGCTGCCATTTGGCTAGCCCCCATGGCTGAACAGTTTCTATTTTCTTTTGCTTTTTTTCTTATTGTTGTTCCATTTGTACTCATTGCCGTGGCGTTTTTTCAACGCCCTGTTGCCGACCGCCTACCCGCTAAACTTCGACATGGCGCTGAGTTGGGCTTTGCGTTACTTGGCGTTTTTATATTGGGTTACATTAGTGTGGCATGGGCGCCAGAATGGTTCTTTAGCTTAATTAATGTAGATGGTTTTGACATGCTAGCCGCTGAGTCTGATAGCCCCATAGGAAAAACGACGATAGTGGTGGCGATAGCCTTAGGTGTGGCTATTTCACCGAGTATTTACTCCATTGCTGAAGATGCCATTGGGGGCGTGCCCGATGAGTTAAAGCATGCATCATTTGCGTTGGGCGCCACGCGGCTTCAAACCCTTAAATATATAGTACTGCATGTAGCGTTTCCGGGCATTATGGCGGCGATTATGCTGGGTTTTGGTCGCGCATTCGGGGAAACCATGATTGTGCTCATGGTGACGGGAAACACCCCAATATCGAGCTGGGGCTTAATTGAAGGCTTACGGGCATTAACGGCCAACTTAGCCATAGAATTACCCGAAGCCGATGTGTCATCTGCACACTATCAAATTCTGTTCTTTACCGCTGGCATACTGTTTGTTTTCACGTTTGTTGTAAATACGATTGCTGAATTTACTCGTCAACGCTTACGCAGTAGATCTTATTATGAATAATATGTTCAAAGGCGGCTTTAATGCCGTTCATCGCCAGTCGCTAGTGATATCGTTAACGGCGTTTTTTACTAGCTTGCTGTTAATTGCTTTGGTGAGTGTGTTGTTCCTTATTACCTTTCGTGGTGGTGCGTATTTTTGGCCTGAGCCCATTTATGATGTGACATATAAAGTTACCGGAGCCAATGAAAGTGCTAAATCCGAACATAAAATGTTCGCTCAGCTTTATATGGCAGACGAAGTAGAGCAAATATATCAAGTTCACTTTGCTGACGAACAAAGCCCTTACGGCTCACAAATGCAGTTGGCCAGTGCGGATATTATTAACAAAGAACTTGCTTACGGCAGTGCCGAAATAAAAACAAAAGATGGTCGCTTTGTATTGGGACAGCCAGAGTTTTTATCTACACCAGACAGCCGACGGGAAGACTTGTCGCTGTTTTCAGATATTCAAAACAGAGTATCGGCACTAAGTGCTCAAATTGAGAAAATTAGACGCGAGCGACTATCGCCCATTCATGAATCTTTGGCATCACTAGATAGCAAAGGTGTTGATCAAAATGCACCGGCAAGAGAGCGCTTAGAGACTCAGTTTGAACGCTGGCAGCATGAAGTTATTCATCTAGAGGAAGAGCGAGACGAATACGAACTCAGCGTCACTTTTGCCAATGCGCAAGCGTACGCTATTCGGGTGTCGGAAATTAAAAGCGTCGATTATGTAAGCCAGCTTAGCTATTTTGAAAAATGGCAGGTGGTATTTAGTCGTATTGCTACCTTCCTTACTGATTCTCCCAAACAGGCGAATACGTCTGGAGGGGTATATCCCGCGCTATTTGGCACCGTGCTGATGGTATTTTTAATGACCATTATCGTGACGCCTTTTGGCGTACTTGCGGCTATCTATTTGAGTGAATACGCTCCAGATACGCCGTTTACCACCGCTATAAGAATAAGCGTTAGTAATATGGCGGGCGTACCTTCAATTGTTTACGGGGTTTTTGGTTTAGGCTTTTTTGTTTATACCTTGGGTGGCAATATAGATGCACTTTTCTTTGCTGATAGATTGCCAGCGCCCACCATGGGGACCCCAGGTGTGTTCTGGGCGAGTTTGACCATGGCTATTTTAACCTTGCCAGTCGTTATTGTTGCCACCGAAGAAGGCTTGCGGCGGGTACCAGAAGGGTTGAAGCGGGGAAGTTATGCACTTGGCGCCACCAAGGTAGAAACTATCGCTAAAACCATTCTGCCCATAGCGTCACCCGGAATAATGACAGGCGTCATTTTGGCAATCGCTAGGGCGGCAGGCGAAGTCGCGCCTCTAATGCTGGTTGGAGCGGTGAAATTTGCTCCTACGCTACCTATAGATGGAGAGTTCCCGTATCTGCATTTAGAACGTCAATTCATGCACTTGGGCGTACTTATTTATGATGGCGCTTTTCATAGTCATACTGATGCGAAGAATTCTTCAATGATGTTTGCCGCCTGCTTGCTACTGCTAATAGTGGTATCTGTATTGAATGTGCTGGCAGTTATACTAAGAACGCGGTTAAGAAAGCGCTATTTACAAGGGTAACCTTTTACATGCTGAAGTTGTTTGAACGCAATACGCTCAACGTGGCCGACATCACTGATGACACCACGGCTATCGATGTGCGTAACCTTAATTTATGGTTTGGAAATAAGCATGTGCTTAACGACATTTCTATGCGTATTCCAAAAAACAAAATCACCGCATTAATCGGGCAAAGTGGGTGCGGGAAATCTACCTTGGTTAATTGCTTCAATAGGCTTAACGATTTGTACGATGGCTGCAAATACGAGGGTGAAATTAATATTGGTGGTCGCAACATCAATAGTAAAAAAGTGAACGTGTCGCGGCTGCGTACCCAAGTAGGTATGGTATTCCAGCGGCCTAATCCTTTTCCCATGAGTATATACGATAACGTATGTTACGGACTTCGCCTGCAAGGCATTAAAACTCGTCGCCATCTAGACGATGCGGTAGAAAGCGCATTAAAAGAAGCAGCGTTATGGGATGAAGTTAAAGACAGGTTGTTTGAGTCGGCTAATGCATTATCCGGTGGTCAGCAACAGCGCCTTGTTATTGCCAGAGCGCTAGCACTCAAACCTGATATTTTGTTGTTAGATGAGCCTACCTCAGCGCTAGACCCATTAACAACCTTATTCATTGAGGAGTTGATGGCTGAGCTTAAGAAGCGTTGTACTATAGTGATTGTTACCCACAATATGCAGCAAGCCTCTCGAGTTTCAGATTACACGGCGTTCTTCCATCAGGGGCGATTGGTTGAATATGCAGACAGCGATTCGCTATTCACTATGCCAGAGAAGAAACAGACTGAAGATTATATTACTGGCCGCTACGGCTAATTAGCAAAATCAGCAGTAGTGAATAGGAGCGATACAATGCGTCAGGTTGCACTTAATACCCATATTTCCGGAACCTTTAATATTGAGTTGGAAAATTTAAGAAACTCGGTATTAACCATGGGCGGCGAAGTAGAACAGCAATTATTAGATACCTTAAAAGCGCTTAAATTAAACCACCCTGGCTTGGCAGAAAAAGTGGTGTTGAATGACCTTAAGATTAACTCTATGGAAATCCAGATAGATGAAGAATGTATTCGAATTATCGCCAAGCGCCATCCTACGGCAAGCGATCTGCGCTTAATCATGACCATTTCTAAAGCCATCACCGACATTGAAAGAATGGGCGACGAAATAGAACGTATCGCTAAGCTGGTCACCCGTAATAAATTACCCAGCTCTGACACTATTAAAAGCAGCATGTTGTTAATCGGCGAACGTGTAGCGGCGATGATGCGGGGTACGTTCGATGCGTTTGCGCGTCAGGATGAAAGTGCAGCCTTGGCGGTGTATAAACAAGACAACCGAATAGACAGCGAATATAAACGCCTGCTTACCTACACCACCACAGAAATGGAAAAAACCACAGAAGATATGCAAGACTGGCTAGACGTGTTGTGGGCCATGCGTTCCTTAGAGCGGATTGGAGACAGGTGTAAAAACGTGTGCGAATACGTAGTTTATTTAACCAGAGGGACAGATGTAAGGCATACACCGTTAGAAAACATTCATCAAAAGTTAGAAGATTTGAGTTAAAAAATGCTCAAAAACTGTCACAAAACCGCAATACTTGCCCAAATTATCATCGTATGAATTTAATTCCGTTGCGTTTTCTGTTTTTTCGTAGATTTTCACTATGGCTCTGCAGACGATTACGCTATCATGCGCCGCAGCAAAGTATAATTCGTGCAAAAAATAATCTAAGCCTTTGCTAAGAATCGTTTTGCCGTGTAACTATCATTTTTGTCTACGTCATAGCCGCACATTTGTCGGGTGATGTGGCAGTAGCTAGCTTAAATCGCGTAAAGATCAGGAGCGGTTATCCGTGGAATTTTTCGAGAGTTATGGTCTCATTCTTATTCTCCTTGCTGCCGGTGTCGGCTTCATTATGGCTTGGGGTATTGGTGCAAATGACGTCGCCAATGCAATGGGAACATCTGTTGGTTCTAAAGCGTTAACAATAAAACAGGCAATTGTTATTGCCATGATTTTTGAGTTCGCCGGAGCATACTTGGCGGGTGGGGAAGTAACCTCTACCATTCGCAAGGGTATTATTGATCCAGAGTATTTTTCTGCTATTCCTGAGTACCTCGTACTCGGTATGATTTCGTCTCTGTTTGCAGCAGGTATATGGTTAGCCTTTGCATCTTGGTTAGGATGGCCTGTATCTACTACGCATTCTATTATTGGCGCTATTATCGGTTTTACCGCAACTGGCGTTAGTATGGACGCGGTAGCATGGGGCAAAGTAGGTGGTATCGTTGGTAGTTGGGTAGTGACGCCAGCTATTTCGGGCATTATTGCATACCTCATTTTCATGAGTGCCCATAAACTTATCTTTGAAACCAAATCTCCGTTTGAAAATGCCAAGCGTTATGTTCCGTTCTATATGGCACTAGCAGGCTTCATTATGTCGCTAGTTACCATTAAAAAAGGGCTTAAACACGTGGGCTTAGAAATGAGCGCCGTGAACGGTTATATATTGGCTGTGATTATCGCTATTATATTAGCCATAATTGGTAAGTGGTTTATTGGTCGCATGAAGTTCAGCGGTTCAGAAGACGCTGATTTACAAGCTGCCAACGTAGAAAAAGTATTTGCGTTGCTTATGGTGGTTACCGCCTGTTGCATGGCTTTCGCCCATGGTTCAAATGACGTTGCGAACGCAATTGGTCCATTGGCTGCGGTAGTGAGTGTGGTGACTTCTGGCGGTGAAATTAATGCCAGTGCCAACCTAGCGTGGTGGATTTTACCGCTTGGTGGTTTGGGTATTGTGCTTGGTTTAGCTATATTCGGTCATCGCGTCATTAAAACTATCGGCCAAGGTATTACTCACCTTACGCCAAGTCGTGGCTTTGCCGCTGAATTAGCAGCAGCTACTACGGTTGTAATAGCATCAGGTACTGGCTTACCTATTTCTACCACGCAAACCCTAGTAGGCGCGGTATTAGGTGTAGGTTTGGCTCGAGGCGTATCGGCACTTAATCTTGGTATTGTTAGAAATATCGTGGTGTCGTGGATTGTTACCCTGCCTGCAGGCGCAATACTTTCCATTATTTTCTTCTTCGCACTGAAGGCAGCTTTCGGCGTTTAATTGCCTATTAAGATTTGAAAACAAAAACCGCGTTTAACGCGGTTTTTGTTTTTTATAACGCGTATATTTGAATAGCGCGGAAGTCCGCACTTTTTGTATTTGCTACTCTTCAACCTGTTCAGATTTATCAAGTTTGATGGGAGAGTCAAACCCCTCGGGCTTAATGCCTACCACCGCGCAGTTAAGTTGTTGAATAGTCTCTTCTGCCGTACCGCCCATAATAAAGCCTGGAACGCCAATACGGGCCACAGTACCCATTACAATAACATCAGTATTAAGTGATTTTGTGGTAGCCGCTATCTCTCTACGAGGATAACCATGCACAATATGCTTTTCAGGTTGCAAGAAGTCGATAATGTCAGGGGCCAGTTCACTTTCTAATTCGCCTAATAACAATTCGAGGGCTTGCTCTCTTTCATCATGAATTTTGGCGAGGTCGGTTTCCATTTGGTCGTTATCTACGCTAATAAAACCATCTCGTACGATGTTCTCCGGGACTGCATCAAAAACATGCACAATATGAAGCTGTGCAAATTCCAACATGGCGATGCGGGCAGCATGGCGTAATATATCTAAATTTAGCTTTTTGCGAACTGAGATTTCGTGTTTAGGGTAGTGATAATTTAAATCGAGTGCCGCCACCACGTTTTTATATTGGCTACGGTTTTTCTTACTTAATACCCAAACCGGACAGGGACATTTACGAAATAGGCGAATATCTAACCCGCCAAATAGGCGGTCTAAAAAGCCTTCTTCGCTTCGTTTAATAACCAAGTCGTAATGGTGTCTTAGCACGTCGGTTACAATATCAATCAGTGGGTGTCCGATTTTGACTACGGTTTGCACGGGGTACTCTTTCGACCATGTTTCTTCCTGCTCGGTAAGCCAATTTCTTGCCTGAGACTCCATAGATTGGTGTGAGTCGATATAGGCAAATGACTCCATTACCATATTTGCATTAGGGGGCAGGGCTTCTAAGGTAAGCATAATGGTTAGTGATGCTTGATTGCTCTTTGCAATATGAATGGCCTGGGCAACCACATCGTCTTGGCGATGTGAGTCACTGAGTACACATAAAATATTAGTAAAATGGCTGTCCATAGAAATCCTTAGCTATTGAGGCGCTATACGTTCTTATTCTTCATCCTAACGCTTGATTTGCAAGCTTGCTACCTTGAAAGCATGATTTACATCATAACAAAGTGCGATTTCATAAAAGGGTAATAACCGTATTCTTATTGGGTCTTTTGTAATCTTTGTGCTAGATTAAAACCTAATTTCCTAATCAGTAAAGAGTTGTTATGAAGTGGCCTAATCTCAAACACTTACATTACCTAGTTACCCTATATCAAGAGCAGCATTTTCACCGCGCTGCCCAGCGTTGTAATGTAAGCCAATCTACATTGAGCACGGCAATTCAAAACCTAGAAGAACATTTTGGCAGCCAGTTGCTGGAACGGGAGCACAAGACTTTTGTGTTTACTTCATTGGGGTTAGATATTGTTGAACGAAGCAAGTTGCTGCTGCAAGAAGCCGGTGAGCTGGTGGAATACGCACAAAATGCAGGGAATTGGCAACGAGGTACACTGAAGCTAGGTGTTATCCCCACCATCGCGCCATTTTTGTTTGAAGGCATGCTGGGAGCATTTAACGCCTTCTTGCCTGACATCAATGTTGAGATGCAAGAAGACACTACGGAAAAGCTGCTTCAGCAGTTAATTGATGGGCGTTTAGACTTACTTATTTTAGCGTTACCGATGGAAACGCCAGGGTGTAAGCAAATGGTATTGGGGCACGACCCTTTCCATCTTGTGGCCCATGAAGAAATGGCTGACAAATTGCCCGACCCCGTCGATATTTCTTCTTTACCCAAGAAGAGTATTTTCTTACTGCAACAAGAGCACTGTATGACCGGCCACGCGGTTAGTGCATGTAACCTTCAGCACAGCGACCAAATAAGCTCTGTAGCTGCCAGTAGCTTGTACACTTTGGTACAGCTTGCAAACAGTAAAATGGGTTATACCTTCTTACCCGAGCTTGCCATTAACCAATCTATCTTGGCACACACCAACTTAAAAAGTTTTGCCGCCGAAGAGCAAGGCTTTAGAGAAATAGGTTTAGTGTGGCGTTCAGGCACTACGCGTATGCAATTGTTTCGTCGTATTGGCGAAATCATCTCTCCTCTTCTACCTGTTCCCACCCTTAAATAATGTTTTTGGCGAAAAAGTTTCAAACTTTTTCGCCCACTGCGTCGACTGTAAGAGTAGGGAATATAAAAAAACACCTATATCGCGGGGAACGCAGTGTTCATAAAACGGGATGAAAAACTCGTACAACAAGCATTAAAAGGCAACAGAAAAGCGTGGTTCACGCTTATTTCGCGCTATGAAACGGCCATGTACCAATACGGTATCCGCATGACCGGAAATAGCCATGACGCCTCTGATTTGATGCAGGATATTTTTGTCTCGGTTTATCGAAGCCTGGCGAATTATCGCGGCGACGGCACATTTAAAAGCTGGCTGTATCGAATAGCCCATTGTCGATGTATGGAGCTGTACCGAAAGCGAAAAGCGTTTACCGATATCGATGATATTTCAGAGCCTCTATGTGAGACATCATGCCCTGAAATGCAGCTTACCAGCGACCGTCAGAGTCGGGCGGTAACGCAAGCTATGCAAGCTTTGCCCTTGGCACAAAAAGCGGTGGTGGAGCTGAAATTTTTTGGGCAGTTCACTTTTGAAGAAATTGCAGAGCAAATGGATATTTCGGTTAATACCGCCAAGTCGCGTTTGTATAGCGCACTAACCAAATTAAAGTTGGAGTTGGAATAAATGAATCAACCTGACCATACCAATGAAGCATTAATTATCGCGTGGGTAAACAACAGCCTTACCCAAGAACAGAAAGCGACATTTTCTAAAAAATACGCCCAAGATAGCGTGTTTGCCGCCGCGGCTGATAATGCCAGTGCTCTGGCAGGCTGCGCGAGTGAATTTGTTGCGCCCCCAGTGCCTGATTGGAATAAAGCACAGCTATTTCCAGCACAAGATAAATCGAGTTGGTTTCAGTGGCAAGGCTTTCCTGCACTGGCTTGTGCGCTATCCGCGGTTGCCATTGTATTGGTGTTTACGGGTATGCCCAATAAAGATAATGGGCAGTTACTAACGGCGCAAACACCAAGCAATGTAGATGCCGAGCAGCTATCAAGCTTGGTTGCCGAACAAGTACGTGTGCAAGTGCGCCAGCAAGTAAAACAGCAGCGGGAAATGTACCAAGAAGCGAATCAAGTGTTGTTTAAAGAATATGCACAATCACTTGCTGCACAGCAACAACAAACGAGTGCCGAACTCACTCAGTATTTATTGGCCTCTAGTCGAGAGGCGCGTAAGCAAGACTTTGCTGAGTTACTTCAATTTATTAACGATCAGCGCATTGATGATCAGCGATTTTACGCCCGTCAGTTCAGTAAATTACAAGATGAAATTGATGGCATAGGTATGGGATATAGCGTTGTGCTTCCCAACTCGAATTCAGCGTCTCCAGTAGACGAATAACCAATAGGTAGCCCTTATGAAAAGACTATTATCTCTTTGCTTACTAACCAGTGTTAGTGCGTTAACCTTTGCCCAAAGTAATGCTACTTCTTATGCGTCTTTGTCAGATGAATTGGAAATTATGTCGGGCGTAATGAATACCGCTTTTCGCCAAAACGCCAACCCAAAAGGGTGGCGAGTATCGCGACTAGAAAGCAGTTATCTAGCGGGGCAGGGGGCAGTATTCACCGTGTCAGTACGCGGCAAAAGTGCTGATTGGATCCACGATATAGAAACCATGGTGGAAGGAATGCCAACCCCTCCAGCAGCGCCGGTTGCCCCAGAAGGTGGTGGTATTGTTTTTGAGCTAAGCCGTGAATGGGAAGATTTTGCAGGCGAAGCAAGCCGTCGAATTGCCGAGGTTTTTGAAGATAACAACGACCATATACATGATATCCGCTCTCGCTCTAGAGAATTAGCGTGGGAAACTCGCGAGCTAGAGCGCCGCAAGCGCGATATGTCTTTTGAATTAAGACAAGCTGATGACGATAGAAAAGAAGCGCTTGAAAAAGAAATGCAGGAAATTGAATCGTCTTTAGCATCTATAAGTGCGCAGTCAGCAGAGCTCGAAGAAGAGGTGCGTCATTTAGAAGGTGAGCGGCAAGCGAAACTAGCTAAGCAAAAAGAAAGTCGTCAGCAAGCCTATCGTTCATTTTTGGCTAATTTTGAAGCCAGCATTGGTAGCACATTTTGCCGATTTGGCGCAGGACTTCGGGGGTTACCTGAAGGAGAGCACGTCAGCATGATATTAAAAGACTTTGAATACGGCGATGATAACAACAAACACGACCGAATTTATGTGTTTAGCAAAGCGAATATAAAAGCGTGCGTGCAAGAGCGGATTGACGCCGAAGCGCTATTAACCAGCGCTACTATTTATACATTCTAGCTGTACTTTCACAACCAGCGCTAACTAAGGGGCGGTATGACCGAGTTCTGCTGCCCATTGTAGTTCGCCCCGCGACAACCCATTCGCCGAACTTGCCCCAAAGCTATGTAATGCACTGTATGCACTGTTTGAAGGCACGCGGCAATAATGACATAAGGCATAAAACAGTAAGCTACAGCGATGCTGTGAACCATCACAGTGTAAGTACACACTGGCGCCTTCAGTTAGCATCTGCGACAGTTCGTGCAGATATTGATGCAAGTGAACATCATCGGTAGGTGAATCTGCTGAAGGGTGTAAAAAAGGCAGCCATATCCATTCTAACCCGGCTGCTTTAGCACCATCGCGAATAATAGGGGCGTCTTCCTCTCCAGTTTGTACCGTAGCAAGGTGAGTCACACCCAACCCTTTTAATCTTGCATAGGTGTCTGATGTCGGTTTTTGCCCCAGACAGATTTTGCCAGCGCTAAGTGAAAACCACGCAAGAGAGATTTGGCTATTTGTACCTTGAGATACAGATGGTGATTCGTTTTTATTCATACCACATAATAATATATTGAGAAATAATGGCAGCTGCACCCGCCTAATACGAACACATGCCAAATAGCATGAGTGTATTTTACCTTTTTCGCCACATAAAAACATACCCCAAGGCTAAAGCACAAACCACCCGCGACCAGTAACCACAAACCCGCCCCTGGTAGCGCAACATACAACGGGTAAATAAGCCCAATGGCAATCCATCCCATCAATAGGTAAGTCATTACGGATACTTTTGGAAAGCGGTGCTTAGCAACAAGTTTAAAGGCAACGCCACCTATTGCTAAACACCAAATTACCGCCGTCATGGTAATACCAAGCACGCCGCCAATAGACACTAATAATAAAGGTGTGTAAGTACCTGCTATCAGTAAATATATTGCGCTGTGGTCGAATAGCTTTAACCAGCCCTTTGCCCTATGGTGTGATGTTGCATGATAAAGGGTAGAGCTCAAAAACATAAGAATGAGGGTAGCGCCGTATATCGCACCGGCAGTAATGGTTAGTGTGTTATCTGCACGGTAGAGCAGAAATACCATGCCTACAGTGGCAGCAATAAAACCAACACCGTGACTAATACTATTCAGCCATTCTTCAAGTACTGAATAGGCTTTTGCCGTAATGTTTGTCATGATTTCCTCCAACTCTGCTTTCATCTAGCGGCCGAACTGATACTTTTTGCACCTAAGCGTTCATCATTCGTATAGCCCACGCGCTTTCAGCGTACACTTGTTCGCTCAAGTATAACAGATGCGTAATCGGCGAGTATTACAATTTTAAATTGCACGTTAATGAAAACCTGATCTTAAGTATCTTTGATACTAAAAAATATTCGTCACTTATTTCATTGCGTTTGTGCGATTGAATGACAATCAGTAAATGTGTTGAATGTAGCGTCTTGGTTAGGTATTGAGGCTAGGTACTTGAAGCGAACATTTGAGCCAGATATTTGGTGGGCTGGAGTATCAATGAGGGTAAGGTAAGAAACTTAAGTCGGTTTACTATTACTGATTGTCGCTGCTATCTAACCCTTCAGGTTCGGCAAACATCAGATAATCATCGGGTGCCGCGACCTTATTCTGCTTAGCTTTATACATGGCGATATCTGCTAACTTTATTAAGGTATTCATGTTGCGACTCATGCGAGGGTAAAAAGCAACGCCCACGCTCATAGAGACAACAGTGGGGGTTGTATCATCATTAAAATAAAACGGCTGCTTAATTCCTTCATTCACCTTTGATATGACTGTTTCAACCGCCTTTTCGTCTTCGGCCTGTAAAAGCAGTACAAATTCATCGCCCCCCCAGCGCACTGCCACATCAACTTTACGGATTTTGTCTCTTAATTGTTCAGATACGAAGATAAGTACTTCATCGCCCGCATCGTGACCGAAAATATCATTTACGGCTTTAAAGCCGTTCAGGTCAATTAACGCGAGTGCAAAGTGATGGCCTTTATTCATCAACTTAGCAATGAGTTTTTCACCACCATTTCGATTGTATATGCCGGTTAGTGAGTCGAAGTCTGCTTGCAGTGCCAGATTTTGCAGTTCACGTTTTCGAGTTGAAATATCATTGAAGGTTATTTGATAAAAACGCTCGCCCTCTTCAGTCATCAACGGGCTGGCAATCAATTGAACCCAAATGGCGGTTTTATTAATCCCTGACTTCAGTTTAAATTCGCCAGTGGCAAACTCGTTACGGGAAAACGCTTCTAGCAGTGAGGTTTTTATTGCAGCAGGGTTTTCAAATAATTCTTCTAACAGTTCTCCATAGTCCTGTTTTTCTTCAAGGCCAATTTTTACAACAAGATCTATAAAAGCTTTATTCCTAAGTTCTATTATTCCACTTTCAGTCATTAACACCGTGGCTGACTTCGCATTTTCAAAAAGCATCCTAAAGCGCTTTTCCAAAAACTCAATTTCTTCTCTTAATTGCCTTTCTTGGGAGAACTGCTCTTCGACTTTACTTAACAGCTGATTGGTATCATGTACAAAAGCACCAATTTCACTGTCAGTGTGGTATTCAGGCACCGCAATACGCTGCGCTGTGCCTGGGGTAATTTCATGCAGTGAACGTCCCACACGAAGCATGGGGGAAATAATGATGTAGTAAGTAATGACTAAGGCAACAATACCCACAACAAGCGCTTCTACGTACAGTGAATAACTATTGTCGTTACTTATTTTCTCGGCTTGATGAATGATATGGTCAAAGTTTGGGTATATATTGACCTCAGCTAATGTTTCTTCTGGTATGAAAGGGTGCCGGACTAGAAATACCCGAGGTTCAATGTTTTTGTTAATCGCATCGGTAACGTTGAGCTGATAATACAAAGCGTCACTTTTGATAGACGCCGCGAGAATTTTGTCACTTTTAACCAATCCATTTATCGCTTCTTTGGCTAAATCTTCTTCTTCTAAAAATGCCGCTATGGACGCGGTTGCACCAACTGTTCGATAAAGTTCTTCGATATCGTGGTTTGCTTCATCAAGCTCGTTCTCGTATGTGGCGCGGTAAAAAAACTCTGCGGTAGTTAACACTACCAACATGGCGGCAGCCACCAAGAAAAGTGCAAAACGAAAACCTAGACCACGAATATTAATCAAAACGATACACTACCTTCATCTTGTCGGTAACATAAGACTCGTAAACATAAGCTAAAGCGGACTCATCCTCTTCAAGTCGCTGCTTAACATCATCTATTGTCAGTTCGATTTCAGGCGGTTTAACGCGACCTGAAAATTTTAACCTAGACCAATAGGCATTCACGCGAGCAGGGGGTAAACCGACCAATGCCTCGTAAAATTCTGCTTTAAGTTTAGCCTCAACTTCAATGTCGATTGGCGTCGCTTGTTTACCATTAGGAAACGCAGAATACTTGCCCATAAATAGATTAATTAAGCCTTTTTTATCCAGTACTTCCACGTCATTTTTCTGATTTGTAACGACAACAATATTCTCTGACGTGTATGCAAAGCAAGAGACGCTGTGTAGTGCTATCAGCGCAGTAAGGATGAGGGGGACGGGGCTATAAAATTTCATATTAGCCCTTAAAAACTATAACTTAGAGCAAAAAACAGGGTATGCGCCACGTTATCATCTTCATCATTAACAACTAGCCCCTCACGGGCTCTCAGGCCGCTACCTCTTGCATTTATATCGGTTCGCTCAAGTTGTACTTTAAACGCGAGGTTTTCTTTTAAATCCCACCGCCAGCCTAAAGAGAATGAATGCTGATGATGTGCCAACTTACTGGCGACTTCTTCCACTAAGGTGGCTAATTCGGATGTACTTTTATTAATCGGAAAGCCTGGCTGTTCTTGGCTAAGGTAATAAGCGTCTGTTTTTGCAAATGAATATAAAGCGTAGAAGGTATGCGCACCATAGAGATAACTTAGATTCACAAATCCATTTAAAGAGTGCCTTAATGCAATTGAGTCAGAATCAATATGTGACAGCTCGCCAGATATTTCCCAATCGCCGAGATAGCGATTTAGATAAACAGAAGTGTATTGAATAGTTGCACCGCGTAAACTCAATGAGTTCGCAAAAGTGGTGGCACCATTCCAAAACGGTTGCAGTTGCGCAACCGATGTCGCCACGAACGCGGTGTCTCCATTATCATTTTTTGCTTCGGTTTGGGTGTGTTTGAATGCAATGCTCCAATCAAATGCTACAAACTCAATGCCTATTGAGCGCAAATCATTAAAGGTTATCGGGTTATAATCATTTCTGGTAAAGTCACTTTCTCCTCGGCCCCAGAAGGCCTTAATTAGTAAGTTAAAATCGCGGTAGGGTTTAAGGTAGCTGATATCCGCCCCATCAAAACTTCTGGTTGGAACAATACCATAAACCTCTGTAGGCACTTTCACCCAAGGGTAGGCGATTGATACGTCTCTGGTATCACTAAAGTGAAAGATATCGGCGGCGAGTCTCCCGGCTCTTACTTGCCACGAAGGAGTGATGTCATATCTTAAAAAGGCCATCTGCGTGATTGAGCCTAGGTTTTGTTCATCCTGCTCTCGATAAACAAATTGCCCAACAAAATCGAGGTTCCGTGAAAAACTGTAGTCGAACTGCACGCCAATTAAACTCAAAGGCTTAAAGGCAAAACCATCTTTCTTAGCTATCTCCGCTTGTGAACGATCGGTACGAAACTGATGATTACGAGTGTCAGCGGTTGCCGAAGCTAGCGTGGCAAACCCACTTACTTTTAGCTTGTCTTGTTCAGCTAAAACGCTAAAAGTTGTCAGCAAGCTCATCATTACCACAATGAGAGAAAACTGCTTTTTTATCATTTATGAATACCTGCTTCGTAGTCTGGTCTTTATTACTGTGACAAACGTTTATATTTTTGAATTTTGACAACTACAAGCATAGTAAAGAAACAAAAAAAAACGACTGATAAATCAGCCGTTTTTTATGAGTAGGTTAAAAAAGCAGTTGCAATGAGTTTTTAGTACCATACATCCACTGACTTTTGTAGCCTAGTAAGGCGTGCCAGCAAATGATCGGCATGGAAAATCTATAAATGCGAGCGTCATTGCTGCAAGTGCCCAGATTGAACCTGACTTTTTTTCGGTGACTGGTCCATTACGCCTTTCTTAGCCAGATACATTTCAATCAACGTTAAAGCACCCTTGTAGTTTATCCATTAATACAACAAGTTGCTTCGCTTCAGTTTTCGACATGCCATCTAGTTTGCATAGCATTTGCGCAGGCACATCAAGCGCTTTCAGCTTGGCGTTTTCACCTGCTTTCGACAGCACTACGCGGCGTACACGCTTATCATGTTCATCTTTAACCACACTCAATAATTCTTTTTGTTCTAGCTTTTTAAGGATCAGTGTCATAGCGCCGCCGTCTATCACGGTTTTATCGAGTAGCTCGGCAATGGTCACATTAGACTGTTCCCACAAAGCCATCATCACAACGTACTGTGGATAGGTAATATCAAGGCTTTTCAGTAGGGGACGATAGGCGCGAGTAAATGCATTAGATAGCGTATAAAAACGATGGCACAACTGACTTTCTAACTTAAGTGTGTCGGGCCCAAGCGCTTCCGATGAAAGTGCTTCTGATGAGAGCGCTTCAGCCCCTAAATCGCCGTGCATATATTCATCAAGCCTAGCTTTGTCAGACATGCGTGCTCCAGAAAGGATGTAGAGAGTAAAAAGATTATGATTAATATTTTGCATGCAAAAGACTTGATCTACAAGCCGCATTAGTGTTAATTTATTTTGCATGCAAAATAAATTGCATTTCTCATTCATCACTTATGTTCAATTGAATACTTAATTTGAGCAAGACCAAAGAGGATTTATACAATGCACACACTTCAACAGGTGGTTTATACCGGCACAGCAACGGCAACAGGCGGTCGTGAAGGTACAGCAAAATCAAGCGACGGAAGCTTAGACGTTACTCTTTCAACACCAAAAGCACTAGGTGGCGCGGGTGGCAGTGGCACTAACCCAGAGCAAATGTTTGCAGCTGGCTATTCAGCATGTTTCATTGGTGCGCTCAAGCATGTCGCTGCGGCTGAAAAAGTTAAACTGGGCAGCGATATTAGTGTAACTGGCGATGTATCAATTGGACCTATCGAAGTCGGTTTTGCTATTGCAGTAAAATTAAGTGTCGACTTGGGCGATATGGAGAAATCTGTAGCAGAGAGCCTAGTGGCAAAAGCGCACCAAGTATGCCCATACTCTAATGCCACTCGTGGCAATATTGATGTGCAAATTTCAGTAGCGTAAAACGCCTACTATTCGCTTTTTCCTGACCTCCTCCCTCACTAAATAATCACACTGCAATATACAGGTGGGGAAGGAGGTAAACGACAATTTAACTTTTGGTGTTGTAGCTTGTCGTTTTGGACTTAAGCATTAGGCTACTTCTTTGTTATTATGATTAAGACAGAAAAAATAACAGGAAGTATTATGAAGAATATAGGCTGGGTAGCCATTTGTGCGCCAATGTTGTTTGCGTGTAGCGAACAACCCTCACAAGAAATTACAACACCATCAACGGTTTCTGATAGCGCGGATAGCAAAATTGCTGCCGAGAGCGCAGTATCTAAAGTAGATGTGATCAGTGAAATAGAAGCGGGTAAAGATTACCACTCATTCGCCAACCCATCCGAAGTACGGGTAACCCACTTAGATTTAGACCTAACGGCAGATTTTGAAACGTCAAAATTATCCGGCAGTGCTACATTAACCGTTGAGCGCAGTGCGCCTAACTTCAATACGGTTGTTCTTGATACCCGTGCACTGGATATTACATCGGTAACCGTTAACGATGAAGCCGTGCCTTTTGATATGGGCGACGCCGATCCTGAACTTGGCACGCCACTTTCTGTTGAATTGCCTGAAGGTGCAGACAAGCTAACGATTGCTTATTCTACCTCGCCTGAAGCGTCGGGTGTACAGTGGTTAACCCCAGCGCAGACCGCTGGAAAGCAACATCCTTTCTTATTTACCCAAGCCCAAGCTATGCATGCGAGAAGCTTTATTCCACTGCAAGACTCTCCACAAGTTCGGGTAACCTACACGGCCACTATTCATACACCTGAAGCTTTATTGGCAGTGATGAGTGCTTCTAACGATCCTACTACGGCTCGTGATGGTGAGTACTCGTTTACTATGCCGCAGCCTGTACCGTCTTACTTAATTGCATTGGCAATTGGTGATTTGAAATTTAAGCCAATGGGCGAGCGCACGGGCGTTTATGCTGAACCTAGTGTGTTAGATGCCGCGGCGAAAGAGTTTGAAGATACCGAGGCCATGTTAGAAGTTACAGAAAAAACCTATGGTCCGTATCAATGGGATCGTTACGATTTACTGATTTTACCGCCTTCTTTCCCGTTTGGTGGTATGGAAAACCCACGCTTATCGTTTATTACGCCTACCGTTATCGCTGGCGATAAAAGCTTAGTGTCACTAATTGCGCATGAATTAGCGCACAGCTGGTCAGGTAATACGGTGACCAATGCCACGTGGCGTGACCTGTGGTTAAACGAAGGTTTCACCACCTATTTAACCTACCGTATTATGGAAATGATATACGGCCACGAGCGATTTAAAAAAGAAGCGGTGTTGGGGTACCAAGATTTACAAAACGACATACAAGCCCTAAACGAAGAAGATGAAATTTTAGCAATCGATCTTCGCGGAAGAAATCCAGACGATGTTTTCTCTAATATTCCTTACGAGAAAGGCGCGCTCTTTTTACGTGAAATTGAAAACAAAATTGGCCGTAAGAATTTCGATGCTTTTTTAATGCAGTACTTTGAAGATTTTGCGTTTAAGAGCATCACCACTGATACGTTTTTGGCCTATTTGGATGAAACCTTATTGGCACAATACCCAGATAAGTTGAGCAAAGCACGTATCGATACGTGGGTATTCGAGCCTGGAATTCCTGAAGGGGCACCTGTGCCAGTGTCTGATGCCTTCGATAAAATCGATACCACTCGCAGTGCCTGGTTAGCCGGTGAAGTCGAAGCGGTAAATATAGATACCGAGCTATGGACTGTGCACGAATGGTTATACTTCTTAAACAATATGCCAAATGAACTATCAGCGCAGCAATTAGCTGAATTAGATGCGGCGTTCTCGTTAACCACCACGCAAAATAACGAAATAGCCCATAGTTGGTTGATGATAGCGGTGGCAAATGAATACAAACCGGCCTACGACAGATTGTACGAGTACCTTGTTAAGATTGGTCGTAACAAGTTAGTTAAACCGCTGTATCGCGAGTTATCGAAAACCCCAGAAGGCAAAGCATTTGCTAAACGTGCGTTTGAAGAAGCAAAACCGGGTTATCATCCTTTAACCATAAGAGCCAATGAAGGCTTTGTGGAGTAAAAGCGATCTTTACAAGTCTTAAGGCGTAGAACTAATTAGGTAGCATCGGTAGCACTAGCGGGATTGTTAGCGCTACTGATGACTCATATTACCAATGTAATTGGTTCATGTAGCTAATACGCAATTAAGGAGACTGTATGTATACGCAAAAACTACAACCTGATTCTTCATTTCCCGATGTGCAAGTAACGCTGAGCACGGGTGAGGCTGTTTCATTAAGCAACAAACGTGAAGGCTGTGATTGGAAAATGGTGGTCGTTTATCGTGGCAAGCACTGTCCAATCTGCACCAAATACTTAAACGCGCTTGAAGACTACAAAGGGCGTTTGTTAGCGCTAGGCGTTGATCTAATCGCGGTATCTGCTGATAGTCAATCTCAGTTGAAAGAGCACCTTGAAGACCTATCAATTACGTTCCCTATTGCTTCGGGCTTAAGTGAAGAAGATATGAAGGGGCTAGGTTTATACATCTCGGTGCCTCGCAGCGAAAAGGAAACCGACCACAATTTCGCTGAACCTGCCTTGTTTATTTTAAATCAAGACAACACAATTCAAATCAGTGAGTTGGCGAATGCACCTTTTGTACGCCCTGATTTAGAACAGCTGGTTTCAGGTTTGGAATTTATTCGCGATCCAGAAAATGATTACCCCATTCGCGGCACCTTTAGCGGATAGCCTTGATGGATAGCGTTAATGAATAGCTTTGACGGCGACTAAAATTGCTGTTTGAGTAATTCTTTTAGAACCCAAAAGCCCGCTAAGCGGGCTTTTTTATGCTTATCACAACTACGTGTTATAAATGTAAGAAAAAGCTGGGAACACCCACACTCTTTAGGTGCTGTCAGGGCGTGTAAAATCAATTGCCATGGCGGCAGTTTTTTCTTGAAACTCGTCGATAGTGTGACTTGGTAATTGCACATCAACAGTTACGTGCTGTGCATAGCTACAATTCACTACCTTGCCCGAAAATTGTTCGCATAAATGGCGGATAAATTGCTCGTGCTTAAAGTCTATATCAATAGAGACATCATAAAGACGCACTTCTTCCCGAGTTGGCAATTGTTCCATCGCTTGCTGCGCCGAGGCTGAGTAAGCTCGCACTAAACCACCAGCGCCCAACTTAATACCACCAAAGTAGCGGGTAACAATCACCATGACATCGCCTACACCTTTGTGCTGGAGAACGTTCAGGATAGGTTTTCCGGCCGTGCCACTTGGTTCGCCATCGTCAGCCATTGCTGCGCTGGATGGGGAATGAGGATTGCCAAGTAAATACGCCCAGCAATGATGACGAGCATCTGGGTATTGTTGCTTTACATTCGCTAGATGTGCCATAGCGGCTTCGCGGCTATCGGCGAAAGCGGCGAAGGCAATAAACTTGCTTTTTTTAATCTCGTACAGAGTTTCAATCTGTTGAGCGGGGACGGGATACGACATCACGCCATTGTACCTGAGTTTCGCTTTAGGCTAAATACAGGGACAACAGCGTTTTGTGTTTTACTATTTTACTAGAAACTACTTTGGATTAACGAAGTATGCCTGAAACCGTTTCCGATACGTTTGTCGCACCTTTAAGGATTTCATCCATCACGCCTTGTACTTGGGTGATTTGCTGACTGTTTAGGTCAACATTGTCTTTCACAGTCGCCATCTTGCTTGTCGATTTATTCGCAAGCTTACGGTTTTCTGCTACAACTGATTCAATTTCTACTGTTGAATCACTAGTACGCTGTGCAAGTTGACGAACTTCATCCGCAACCACGGCGAAACCACGACCTTGTTCTCCAGCTCTGGCCGCTTCAATAGCAGCATTCAGTGCCAGTAGGTTGGTTTGATCGGCAATTCCGCTAATAGTGGTTACAATAGTTTCAATTTTAAGCGATTGCTCACTAAGTTCATGCATAAGTTTGTTGGTTTGGTCAACTTCATCAAGTGCCACTTGGAATACATCAATACTACGTTGTAGCGATGACGCACCGTCTGCGGCAATTTGTGATGTTTCTTCTGCAGTAGATACAGCAAGCTCGGCGGCTTGTGAAATAGCATGCTTTTCTTGAACTTGCGCTGTTACATCAGACGCAAACTTTATAACTTTAACCACTTTACCCGTACCGTCGAACACAGGGTTGTACGTAGCTTCAAGCCATAACGTTTCTCTATCAGCATTGATTCGTTCAAAGGTTCCCGAAGAAAATTGGCCGTTTGCTAAGGACTGCCAAAACTGAGGGTTATTCTGATAGAAATCGTCTTTACAGAACATGCGGTGGTGCTTGCCTTTAATTTCATCAAGGCTGTACTTAACGGTCGCAGTAAAGTTTTCGTTCGCAGTAACAATGGTGCCATCAGGTTCAAACTCGATAACCGCCATCGACTTATTCAGAGCGTCGGTAATTGCTTTACCAGAGAAAACAGCGTTTTCTTGTTCGGTAACATCATGATAAATAGCATGAATTTCAGAGTTGCTGCCGTTGAGTACATTAACGTAGTTCGCTTTTAGCCACTTTGTCTCGCCTGTCTCTGCTTTCATCGCAATGGTATTCGTGTAAGATCCACCGTTTGATAATGACTGCCAAAATAGACGGTAATCGTTGTCGTTTTGAACACCAGGGACACGAAGATCTTTGTGATTGAATGAATAATCACCTGACGATGGGCGCGCGAGTATTTGTAGGAACTGAGAAGATGCGTATAGACAATCTCCTCTATCCGAATACACTGCGTAAGCAAGGTTATCTTTCAATGCATTTAGCGTCGCCGCTAAGCTGTTATTCTCGTCCGTGAGTGAGGAAACTTCCTTATTATATCGTGAACTGGATACAAACATGACGGCTCCGTTAACTTCTAATAAAGTAGAAGAAGTATAGAACGGTTAATTTTAAAGCGCGTTTAGACAATAGATGCAATTGGTGCATTTTTAGGTATGTCATTTCATAACTAAATGTTCACGATTACTATTTTTTCATACTTGAACGCTTTTTTACTCTATTTTTACTAGTATTTCAGAGTCAATTTACATGAAAGTTCTTCACACCTCAGATTGGCATTTAGGTCAAAGTTTCTTTACCAAAAGCCGTAAAAATGAACATGAGCAATTTTTTAAATGGCTGCTTGAGGTGGTTGAGCAAGAAAGTATAGATGCTGTTGTCGTGGCCGGTGATATTTTTGATACCGGCACTCCACCGAGTTACGCGCGGGAGCTTTATCATCAACTAGTGGGTAACTTTCAGGGAATGGGGTGCACCTTAGTAGTACTAGCCGGCAATCATGACTCGGTGTCGGTATTAAATGAAAGTAGGGAATTACTGTCTTATTTAAACTGTCACGTTATTGCTAGCACTTACGGCAATGCTGAATCGCAAGTCTTACCTTTGCGTACCCGAGATGGCGACATAGGCGCAATACTGTGCGCGGTACCTTTTATTCGTGCTCGGGACGTTTTAAAAAGCGAAGCTGGAGCATCGGCGATTGAAAAACGTCAGGCGCTGGGCGAAGCCATTAAGCAGCACTATGCCAACCTTTATCAGATTGCGTTAGATAAACGTAAGGAATTGCATGTAGAAGTGCCAATTATTGCCACAGGGCACTTAACGGCGTTAGGGGTAAGCCAGAGTGAAAGTGTGCGCGACATTTATATAGGTACACTAGAAGGTTTTTCAGCTGATGGGTTTCCTCCGGCAGATTATATTGCCCTTGGGCACATTCACCGACCGCAAAAAGTGGCAGGGTGCGACCATATTCGATATTCCGGCTCGCCTATTCCCTTAAGTTTCGATGAACTGAAATCACAAAAGCAGGTGCTGATAGCCACGTTCGAAAACAAATCACTAGTGTGGGTAGAAAGTAAGCCTATTCCTCGTTTTCAACCGATGGCAGTGTTACGTGGTAACTTAGAAGATATTGAGCTTGCCTTACAGCAAAACGAGGCGGTGAAAAGCGCAAGCTCAGATCAGCCTGCATGGTTGTGCATAGAAGTAGAAACCCAAGATTACCTAACCGACCTTCAACAGCGCATTCAAGCGCTAATAGACGACAAACCTGCCGAAATTTTGCAATTAAAACGAATGCGCAAACAAAGAACCAGCGTCATTTCAGCAGAAGAAAACGTTAACTTAAGCGAGTTGTCTGTGCATGAGGTGTTTGATGCTAGATTGTCACTGGAAGCGTTTGAGTCGGACGAAGACCAACAACGCAAACAGCGAATACAAACCTTGTTCGAGCAGGTGGTAGACGATGTGCAGTTATCACATATGGGCAGCGAAGCGGCAGATGGTGCCAATGCTACCGATGTGAACAGCGCTATTGATGAAAAGCAAAATAACGCACCTGTTAATAAAGCGCCTGTTAATACCTCACCTGCAGGTGAGGGTAACCTATGAAAATTCTTACCCTTAGGCTCAAAAATCTAAATGCTTTAAAAGGGGAGTGGAAGATAGATTTTACCCAGTCTCCTTTCATCGACAACGGTTTGTTTGCCATTACCGGACCAACAGGCGCAGGCAAAACAACGTTGCTTGATGCTATTTGTTTAGCGCTTTATCACCAAACGCCGCGCTTGGGCACAATTTCGGCGACCTCAAACGATATTATGACGCGCGGTACGTCAGAGTGCTTGGCAGAAGTTGAATTCGATATAAAGGGCAAAGCATATCGGGCATTTTGGAGTATGCGGCGCGCAAGAGGAAAAGCTGACGGTAATTTGCAATCTGCTGATGTGGAATTAGCAGAAGTAGAATCTGGCAAAGTGTTAGCTACCCAAGTGAGGCCAAAGAGTGAAGAGATAGAGCGCCTGACTGGGCTCAACTTTGCGCGCTTTACAAAGTCGATGATGCTCTCCCAAGGCGACTTTGCTGCCTTTTTAAATGCCAACGAAGGTGACAGAGCTGAATTATTAGAAGAGCTTACTGGTACAGAAATTTATGGCCAGTTATCTCAAGCGATTCATGAAAAATACAAGGCAGCAGAAACCACAAAACGGGAATTCAAACTAAAACTGGAAGGCGTAGCATTACTCAGTGAAGCGCAGCATAGCGAACTTAGTACTCAGCTGAACCAATTTAAAACCCAGCTACTTACTGTAAATACCGAGATTGTTTCGCTACGAGAACAGTTGCAATGGCAACAGGCGTGTGAGCAAAATCAACAAGAACTTACTAAGGCGAACGCGGCATTAGTTGAAGCAAATAACGTGTATGAACAGGCAAAGGGCGAACTAGCGCTATTAGTTGCTGGTGAGCCTGCGGAATTGCTTCGCTTGCCACATTCCGCGCTTAGTCAGCTATGTGAGGATGTGCAGCGCATTGCCAACAATCTCAGCCTGAAACAAGAGCAATTGCCAGATTTAGAAAGCCAGCAACAAAAGCGACAGGCGGAATGTGAAAGCAGTGAGACGGACTTTACCAACGCGAAAGCCCATCAACAGCGTTTTGAAACCCTGATTAACGAACAAATCATTCCACTTGATAGTGAAATCAATAAGCTTACCAACCGCATTGAGACAAACCAACAGACGTTAGCTGATGCGAAAATAAAGCAGGGCAAAGCGCAAGAAAACCATCAAACATACTCTGATGAACTTGAAGGTAAAAAGCGCACGCTGGATGAGTTAACCACCTACCTTAATGTTCATGCGGCAAATGGTAAGATGGCAGGCGAAATCAGTGGCTGGAAAGAAAAAGCGGCACGATTTAGCGATGACGAAAGTACTCTAGCGGAAATAACCAAGAAAATAACCGCAACGCAGCAGCTTAAAGACAGTGCCGTGGCCGATTTAGCTGAGAAACAACACGCCAAAACTAATGTGGTGGCGTTACATCAACAAAGCGCAGATAACGTTTCACTGTGTGAATCTAGCCTCAATCAACTCCTTAGTAATGGTGATACAGCCAGCGTGAATGCAGATATCACAGTACTTAATAATAACTGGCCTGTTCTTGCGTCGTGCGAACAATGGCAGCGGCTTTATATCAATCATAAAAATAGCCATGCTGAAAAGGCGCAAAGACTAACGTCATTGTTATCCAATATAGAAACCCTTAAACAAGAGCGGGCAGAGTTAGCGGCAAGTTACAAAGCCACGCAAAGCCATTTAAAAGACGTTGAGTCGTTAATTAAGTTAGATGCCGAGCTTGCGCATTTACGCCAAACGCTTTCACAAGGTGAGGCATGCCCTTTGTGCGGCGCCACTGAGCACGATGCTTCTTTGATGAATATTGATGTGCCTGAAACCATTGCCAAGCGCGACGAACTAACCCGCTCACTTGAAAATATAGAGAAACTAGGTACGCAAAAGCGAGAGCAAATCATTACCGCCGAGTTCGAAAAACAGCAGTGCGAGAAGGTGATCGCAGAAGCACTCGCAGCCTTTTCTCAACTTGAAGCCGACTGGCAAGGGGCTATGTCGTCTTTAAATGCTAGCGTTGTTATTTCAGATGTTGAGTCTTTTCACCAGCTTCAGCTGAACTGCAAAGCACGTCAATCTCGCTTAAACGCCCAGTTTAGCAATATACACGCTAGCGAGGAAAAATTAGCCGAAGCCAAAAATAAGACGCTTTTGCATCAACAGCAAATAGAATCAATAAACAGTGAGATGGCGCTTTTAACGGCAAAAGTCTCGCAACTAGAAGGGCAACTAAACGACTTCCACACGACTAAATCTAGTATTGAGAGCGCACTTGCCCATAATCGCAGCACGCTTATTAATGAGATTGAAAGCGTGGGTTTAACACCAGATGCCAATATCACTGAATGGCTTGCTCAGAAACACAAGGATGTGGAAGCGTTTCAAGAGAAAACTCATCTGCACAGTACCTTGTCTCACGAGTTAAAAGCCCTTAAAGATAAATTGGTAGAGCAAAGTGAAATTAAAGCGGCTGCAGATAAAGAAGCCCAATTATACACTACACGTATTCAAGAAATTGAAGCCCAGCGTGAAGCGCAACGTGCTAAACGTCATGATTTGTTCCCGCAAGGGGATATTGGCGCTGCTAGACGTGAAATTCAGCACACCCTATCGGTAAAAGAGCGGCGCTATAAAGAATGTGACACTGCTCTTCGTGAGGCGCAGCGAGCATTAGAAAATGCTAACGCCCAACTAAAAATACTCACTGCAGAGTTAGAAGAAAAACAACAAGCCAAAGAAGCAAAGCAAGTCGAATTCGATTCCGCATTAAGCCAAAGCCCGTTTGCTGATGAAGCCGAATTTTTAAGTGCATTATTGCCCTATGAGGAACGCCAGCGTTTACTTCAAAGGAAGCAATTAATTGAACGTGAGCAGCAGAATGCGCAGTTGTTATTAAATACCGCCACGCAAAAGCACAACACTTTATTAGCTCATGAGCACGCCACGAAATGGCAACAATCGACTGCAGAAGCGACACAGGCAAGTTTGAATGAGAAAGATGATGAAAAAGATCGGTTACTGGCACAACAAGGGCAACTATCTCAACAGTTAGAGAGTAATAGGCAGGCGATTGAAAAACAGCAAAGCTTAATCAATGAAATGCGTGAGTTGGAAACATCGTATGATGATATTGCTTATTTGCACTCTCTTATTGGCTCAGCCAGCGGCGATAAATTTAGACGATTTGCACAAGGCTTAACGCTAGATAATTTAGTTCGTTTAGCCAATCAACAACTCGATAGGTTGCACGGGCGTTACCAGCTTACCCGCAACACAAAAGACAGTTTAGGTTTGAGTGTATTAGACACGTGGCAGGGCGATGTGGTGCGCGATACTAAAACTCTATCGGGAGGCGAAAGCTTTCTGGTGAGTTTAGCGTTAGCGCTGGCCTTGTCTGATTTAGTGAGTTTTAAAACGAGTATAGATTCTCTTTTCCTCGATGAGGGTTTTGGTACGCTAGATGCCGAAACTTTAGATGTTGCTTTAGACGCATTAGATAACCTAAACGCTAGCGGTAAAATGATTGGTGTTATTAGCCACATAGAAGCGATGAAAGAACGTATTCCTACCCAGCTTAAAGTAATAAAACGAAATGGCGTTGGGTTAAGTGCGCTGGAAAAATGTTACTCAGCGACAGAAAATTGACGGATATTTGGCAGGTTTAGTTTTTTGAAGCTACACTAAAAATAGCCTTTAATGAACTATCGCATACAACACGGCGGTTTTAGGGGTGATGCCGACTAATCTGTGTTGTAATTTCAACGGCGCATATTGTTTAGTCAGGGTGAAGTTTATAAGGTAATTCCACGCAAATTGGATCTTGCATCAGTACAGATTGTTGGGGGCGAGTAACCTTCCATGTGCGACCTGAATGCAAGATGGTCAGTAAAATTACTGATTGCTGCTTTGTGTGTTTTAGTGTGTGAGTGTGTGTACGCCTCGTGTGTCATTACCTCACCATTAAACAGCAAAGTGGGTACACCTATTCCCATGGTGAAAGGCGAGCAGCGTTTAACGCTACATTGTGATTTAGCGCAACCGCATATTTTCCATTTTCCCCGCAACTTCGTAAATAAAGCCATGCTGTATCGGTTAGAGGCTGATGTTTCTATAACAGGCGCCTTCGAAACCCAGAGCTCAGCAGCACCTACTTTAACGCTACCAATCGAGCTACCTAGCGCGCGGCATGCCTATATGCTTCCCACTGGCGCAGCGTCTTACTACTTAGATATAGAAGCCCAGTACGGTAGGGCACTGTACCCGAGTCTATCCTCAGTACCTGAGTTCTACGCATTTAATACTATTCATACCTTAACACTGAGTGCATTTGCTGGCTTCTGCTTTGCGCTGGCTATTTATGTTGGGGTATTAGGCAATAGCATGCGAAGTTTTGGGTTCTATTCTTACAGTTTATACGTGGCAAGTGCAGCCACCTTTTTCTTGTTGCAGGAAGGGATATTTTACACATTATTGCCCAATGTGCCGTTTCTAAATAGCGTACAGTTAAGCGTGCTTTTTGCCGGGCTGACCATCTTTGCTTCTTTGCGATTTTTAGATCAATTGCTCGATTTTAAGGCGTTGCTAAAAAAGTGGCAAAGAAGCGCACTGCACTATTTATCGCTAATCATATTAGTTTTGGTGAGCGTTCAGTTAGTGTTAAGTAGTGATGTAAGCATGATGATAAACAAGGTCATGTCGAAACTAACCTTGGTTATCATGGTCGGTATTTTATTAGCAATACTTTATGCGGCGTATCATAAAGTACACTGCGCAAAATTAGTACTGCTGGGTGTCTCGACAATTATACTTGCCATGCTAGCCAGGTTCTATTTGAAAGACTTCAGCCCGTTCCTTCAGCGCTACGGGCTTATTATCGCGGTGACAATAGAGGCGTTAATTTTTGCGTTTGCTGCAGCGCAAAAAGTGAAGAAGCTTGATAATGACAGGATGGCAGCATTTAAGCGTGCCGCTACCGATCCGCTTTGTCATATTCTCAACCGTGACGGTTGGGAGGGGGCCGCAAAAGTACTCTTAGATGACTTCAATCGTCAAGGCGGTTACATCACTTTAATGTTTATCGATGTAGATAACTTCAAGCGAATTAATGACTCTTTTGGGCATCGTTCAGGCGATGATGTACTGCGTATCTTGGCGAAAATTCTTAAACGTCAATGTCGAGAACAAGATGTGGTAGGTAGGTTAGGCGGTGATGAGTTTGTGGTGCTAAGTTATTGCCACAGCCGTAGTCAATCTGAACGGTTGGTGGGGCGAATTAAAGCGCGCTTAAGCAACTTAACTATTCAAACGCCTAATGCTCAAATTCCCGTTACGGCGAGTGTAGGCGCAGTGGTAACTGATACGTCGTGCAAGAACTTAGATGCCTTGCTCCAAGAGGCGGACATCCTGATGTATGAACAAAAGAAAGCGCGCCACACTGAAGTATCACAACCCATCTAATACCATCCAATATAAATAGGGCGCTGACTCAATGATACTGGCTTAATGAGCTCTTGCTAATTGAACCGGCCTATTGAACTGGTTTATTGAACTGGCTTAGTCAAGTAATACAATGGTGTTTCACATTGGGCTTATACATCTTTAAGCATTTTCGCTAACATCAAAAGCGGTAACCCAACAATTGAATGTCTTTTGCGAAGTGGTTATCCACTAAGCGCTTCAGTTCGTCCGTGTAATACGCTTGATAGCTGCCTCTATCTGTCGCTTTACGTTTATGGGGAAGTGTTGACGGGGGAATAGACAAGTGCGAACAGATAGCATCAAAATCTTCCTGTAAATTTTCGTAGCGACCAATAAAATCAGTCAGCAAATTTCCATGTAAATCCACAAGGTAATCGCTTTGCAATTGCAGCGATGTGTCTATGTGGTATTGATATGGACGCTCAGGGTTGAATTTCCATCGCATAAAGCGCTCGAAGGTATCATGACCTTCCATCACCTGAGGCCGTTCGCGTTTAATGTGATGATAGGAGCTTACCTGCAAGTCCCAAGGGTTTCTCACCACCGAAAACTTGTACAACCCATTAAAGTATTCTTCGGGGAGCATTTCTTTTGCCGCAATAATGCGAGAATGCCGAGGAAAGCGGCTACCAATCTTATGCCCACAAAACTGACTCATTTTATTACTGATAAACTGTGCTACGGCATAGCGGTGTCCCCAGCGATACTGTGACAGCGCCTCACGAATACTTGTACCACCAGTTTTAGCAATGTGTACAAAGAGAAACTGTTTACTGTGGGAAAGTAGCACCGGATATTATCCTTGTTAAAGCCGATATAGGTATCAATACAGTGTGGCCGTTAATTGTGACAACCATATGGATATCTGAGTCATACTTAGTAGTGAATAAACGCTACTACGTGATGAAAATGGATGGCTTTTGCTTTTTGTTGGTTGAGAGTAAAGCTATGATAAAATACCGTTAAATGAAGCTTCAACACGTTAAATGCGGCGCAGAATATTCGCTATGCAAATGGCTTCAATCAGTACACCCTAGTACCACTGATGACAGCACAAAAATGGAAATTAAGAGTAAATGGTAGAGCAGAGTTATTATATTGGTGTGGATGGCGGCGGTACTCACTGCAGAGTGCAGTTAGAGGATGAGCACGGCAACGTATTAAGCTACGCCGACGCTGGTTCTGCCAATATTATGACCAATGCTGCTGCCGCAATGCAGTCAATTATCGATGCTAGTGAAAAAGCCATTAGCGCAGTAGATAAGTCAATTAGCGCAGTAGGTAAGCCCATTAGCGCAATAGATAAGCCCAGTAGCGCGACAAATAAACCTACCAACCCAGCAATCAAGCTCAATCAAATACACCTTGCCGCAGGGCTTGCTGGTGCAAATATTCCCAGCGCATTAAATCAGTTTTTAAGTTTACACCACCCCTTCAAAAGCGTAACTGTCATCAGTGATTTACATGCCGCCTGTCTTGGCGCTCATAACGGCTATGCCGGTGCATTAATTATTTGCGGCACTGGATCGGCGGCTACAGTTTTTACTGGCACTGGTACCAGTACTAATTCGCACAATTTTAAAGACAAAGGCGGTTATGGGCTTTCAATCAGCGACAATGCTAGTGGCGGTTGGTTAGGCCTTGAGGCGGTTAAACACAGCTTGTTGGTGTTTGATGAACTTATTCCTCATAGCCTCTTGTTTGCATCTATTTGCGATAATTTAGCCGTATCAAACCCACAACAGTTGGTCACAAAAGTGGCGGGGTTTAAAGGAAGAGAGTTTGGTGCATTGGCCCCCAGTGTGGTGGCAGCCTATAAAAAAGGTTGCGCCGCGGCCGGGGCACTTATTCATCAAGGGGCTAGCTACCTCAACGATGTTGGTCAAACACTTACCTGCAAGGCACCTAATGAAAAAACATTCACCAATAATCAGGATTTGCCCCTTTGCTTAGTCGGTGGGCTAAGTCATGTGTATCAGCCGTTATTAAGTGCTGATCTTCAAACTAGGCTTATTGAACCCAAATCGTCACCTCAAGCAGGGGTTATTCAATACGCAAAACAACAGGTAGCACTGGCTTAATGCAAACAATTACCGCAGACAAAGTACTGACACCCGCAGGCATTCAGTTTGATAAAACCCTATGTATAGAACAGGGCGTGATCCAACGCATTCAAGATGCCACAAAGGAAGAGCTTGCAGAAAAGTACGCAGGTACGCTTATTCCTGGGTATATAGATACACAGGTAAATGGTGGCGGGGGGATACTGTTTAATCATACGCCCACGTACGATGCACTAAAAACCATGGCGAATGCGCATTTGCAGTTCGGCACTACCAGTATGTTGCCTACACTCATTACCGATAATGCGACCACTATGGCTAACGCCGCCGATGCGGTAAGTGAAGCCATTGCCAACAATCATCCTAATATTGAGGGTATCCATTATGAGGGCCCGTTTTTAAGTACTGCGAAAAAAGGCGTGCATGAAGAAAGCTTTATTCGTACGCCACATGATAGTGAGCTGGCGACCTTGTGCAGAAAGGATATTGGCAAGGTACTGTTAACGGTGGCCCCTGAAAGTGTGAGCCCCAGTTTTATTAAAGAAATGGTGGCAGAAGGGGTAGTGGTTGCATTAGGGCATACCAATGCTAGCTTTGAACAAGTAAGCGATGCACTTAACGCTGGGGCGAGTGGTTTCACCCATTTGTATAATGCAATGTCAGCGTTTACCTCTCGGGCGCCAGGTGCTGTGGGCGCAGCGTTGTTGTTTGATAGTGCGTATTGTGGGTTAATTGTGGATCACCATCATGTACACCCTAAAAGTGCTGAGTTGGCCATAAAGGTTAAAGGTAAAGAAAAGATAATGTTGGTGACCGATGCCATGGCGCATGTGGGGAGCAACCTAGACACGCTGGCTTTTTTCAAGACAGAAATTAAGCGCAGTGGCAGTAAACTCACCACCCCTGATGGCACATTGGCCGGTTCATGCTTAGATATGCATGGGGCTGTGGCAAATACTTGTCATGATTTAGGCGTAAGCTTAACCCAAGCAAGCGCAATGGCAAGTAGTACGCCTGCAACCTTCATGGGAATGCAGCATAAACTAGGCAGTCTCGCAGCAGGGCAGTATGCTAATGTGTTATTAGTGGATGATAATATAAAGTTAGCCAATATTTGGGTAAAAGGAAGGCTTCAATAACCCAAGCTTCAAGCGTATATTACCCTAAAGTGCTGTGGATCAGCGTTCTGAGACTGCCTTCTCGGTGATTCAAAAATATTGAGTTTTCTGGAGCGTAACATGACCTACCGCGTTGCAATTGCCATATCAGGCGCCGTTTCTTTGGGCTCTTATGAAGCGGGTACGCTTTATGAAATTATTAAAGCGCTAAAAGAACATAACGAAAACCCTGCCAACCCAAAAATTGAAATAGATGTGCTTACTGGCGCTAGTGCTGGTGGCATGACCGCCGCAATGATAGCGCAGAAACTCTTATATGATGGCGACGCCTTATCGGGCGAAAATACCAATGTGGGTTACGAAGCATGGGTGAAGTCGGTTGATATAAACGGGTTATTAACGCCTTTACCCGGCGACAATGCCAAAAACTCACTGCTCTCGAATGGCTTTGTAAAAACCATTGCTGATAAGCTGATTAATAGCCGGTACGTAGAATCATCAGTACCTAACTCTCCACCAGCACAAGCAGAAACACCGCTAGTTCAAACGCCCCACATTGCCAGCGCTACCTCTATCAGGTTAGGGCTGGCCATGTCTAACCTCAATGGCGTCGATTATGAAGTAGATACGTTTGCTTATTTAACGGAAACCTTGGGGCAAGGAAAGTTCACCCAAACGCGCCATCAAGACCGGTATACCGCTACGCTGGACAACACAACCGATAACCAGGCTATTTGGAACGAGATTAGTTCCGCGGCACGAGGATGTGGTGCCTTCCCAGTAGCGTTCTCGCCGGTGTCACTCTCCCGAAGTTGGCTACATGGCGATTACAGCGGTCGAGGCGCTGTAAAATTTGAAGACAGTATCTTTAGCTTTATGGATGGTGGGGCGTTTAATAATTACCCTTTAGGTATGGCTGTATCATTGGCTGAACAAAACGATACAAACTATACCGATTATGAAAACCGCTTTTACTTTTACATTTCACCCAACCCTAGGGAGAGTGCTGCCAATCCAGAATTTGATGCAACAACAGCATCCTTTGCACAAAGTGCCAAGCAAATGCTCAATAGCGTGTACCTTCAAAGCGGGTTTCAAGAATGGTTATTGCAAGAGCAAGACAATGAAAAGGTGCTTAGGCTAGATCATCAAGCCGACACCTTACGAGAAAAACTGTATAGCGCGACCAGCGAAGAGGTGTTCGCAGAGCAAGCCATTATAGATTCAATGATCGCCGTGGTGTATGGTGGAAATACTGTTGAATATGCCGCCGATATTGCCCGGCTCGCTACTCAATATCGTGTTGATGTTGCAGAAAAACCACTTCCACCAAGTCACTTTAAGCTATGGGTAGACACCATTGCGTTGTTAGAGCATGCCGCGGGGTTAGGCCCAACCAATTTAAAAACCATTTATACCATTACCGCCAAAAAAGACGAGCTTAGTGGTGAGTTGCTAGGTGCATTTTTAGGCTTCTTTGATGAACGCTTTCGCCAATATGATTACGAGCGGGGCAGGTTAAATGCCATGCTGACCATTAATGGTATTTTAGATAAGCAGCGCGATGAAGGCGTAATTCAAAAACAATTACCACTGAACATTGAAAAGCGTGATCATCACAGTATTCAGCAGTTTTTAGATTCATCGCATTTAAATCATGCGTCTATGGCTGATGTGAAATACGAAAATAGAGAGCTGGCGTACAAGCGAGTTAAAGCGCGCTTTTTTGCATTTACGAAAGACGCCGGTATAGCAAGTATTGCCCGATTTTTCGCATGGAATTGTATTGTTAGAAAAACAGTAAAAAAGGTGTTGGTGTTGTAGTGTTTAAAGCCTCCCATATTAAAAAGTCCCCTATATTAAAAAGCCCAGCAAGGTAAATTTACCATGCTGGGCTTTAGCAATAACATTGGCTACTTTAAAGGCTACTTGCCTTCGCTATGCGCCAAGAACTCTTCGTAGTTACCTTCAAAGTGGTTAAGCTTGTTATCTTTTATTTCGATAATCTGCGTGGCCAGTGATGACACAAACTCGCGGTCGTGACTTACAAAAATAACCGTGCCGTCGAATTTATAAAGGCCATTGTTCAGCGCTTCAATAGATTCCATATCTAAGTGGTTGGTAGGCTCGTCCATTACCAATACGTTGATGTCTTGTAGCATTAGCTTGCCGAATAACAAGCGGTTCTTCTCACCACCAGAACATACTGCAACTTTCTTGTTAAAGTCGTCTGAGCTAAACAATAAGCGGCCTAACATGCCACGAACTTGCAAGTCGTCATGCTTAGGCAAGCGCCACTGGCTCATCCAATCAAACAAACTTAAATCGCAGTCAAAATCTTTGGTGCTATCTTGTGGAATATAACCAATAGCGGCATTTTCAGCCCACTTTATCGTACCGTGCTCGGGCGATAATTCATCAACTAAACATTTTAAGAGGGTAGTTTTACCCGCGCCGTTTTCACCAATGATAGCAAGGCGAGAGCCTGCTTCTAACAATAAGTTAGCGTTGATAAATAACGGAAGGTCCGGGTAGCCATGACCTACATCTTCTAGCGTAATGGCTAAGCGATGCAGTTTCTTGTGCTGTTCAAACACAATATAAGGCTTGCGGCGGCTAGAAGATTTAACTTCAGCTAATTCAATTTTTTCTAAGCGCTTTGCACGAGAGGTCGCCTGCTTCGCTTTAGAGGCGTTAGCAGAGAAACGCGCTACGAAGCCTTGAAGTTCTTCAATTTCAGCAGATTTCTTTGCGTTCTCATTAAGTAACTGCTCTTGAACCAACATTGACGCTTCAATGAACGCATCATAGTTGCCTGGATAAACACGTAATTCGCCGTAATCGATATCAGCCATGTGAGTACATACTGAGTTTAAGAAGTGGCGGTCATGCGAGATAATCAGCATGGTGGATTTACGTTTATTTAGCTCATCGGCTAACCACGTAATGGTGTAAATATCCAAGTTGTTGGTCGGTTCGTCGAGAAGCAAAATGTCTGGGTCGGCAAACAAAGCTTGTGCCAATAAAACACGTACTTTTTTACCTGGCGCCACTTCTTTCATTAAACCAAAATGGTAGTGTTCTTCAATACCTGCTGCGTTCAGGATGTCGCCAGCGCGGGCTTCTGCGGTGTAGCCATCCATTTCAGCAAATTGGGTTTCTAAGTCGGCAACGCGCATGCCGTCTTCTTCACTCATATCTAGCTTGCTGTATATTTCGTCACGCTCTTTTTTGACTTCCCACAATTCACGGTCGCCCATAATAACGGCATCAACTACGCTGAATTCTTCGAAGGCGAATTGGTCTTGGCTTAAGATACCGAGTTTGGTACCTGGCGCCATAGACACGTTACCGGCACTTGGCGTTAACTTACCGCTCAAAATTTTCATGAAGGTAGATTTGCCGCAACCGTTTGCGCCAATAAGGCCATAGCGGTTGCCGTTACCAAATTTGGCAGAGATATTTTCAAACAAGGGTGCAGAACCAAACTGCATGGTGATATTGGCGGTGGTAATCAAAACAGGTATCCAGCGGGTAAATCAGAAGAAAAGATAGCTTGGTAGTTAACGCAAAAAAATGCGTTTTGTACGAGTAAGCTTTGGGCGCGCACTATAAGGAATAACGGCCGCTGTGTCGAGGAAATTTTGAGCTATTGGCTGTATCTTCACAAATTTGTAGTGAATCAATAAGCAATTAAAGCGGGACGCAACAGAGATATCAATGGCTCGTGCCCTTATAATCTTTTGGGAGTAGGTTGCGTGTATTGTCGGTGCTGCGAATATTTAGAAAAATTGCTACGGCGTATGACTTAGCGAAAAGGGGGTAATATGACTTACCCCCTAACGCTAAGGATACTAAGAATGCTAAGAATGTATTTTAGCCAAAAATAACCTCAGGCTAAGACGAACGTGAACTCACTTTGTATTAGTTGTCGTCAACATCCACATAAATGTCTTCACGTTCAACGTCAACCGTGGGTTCAGGTTGTTTTACCGCTACTTCGGGGTCATCCTGTCTAACATCAACCGCTGGTTTACCTGTTTTCACATTTACTTTAGGCTTTGCCTGCGAAACCGTAACTTCCGGTTCTGGCTGTTGAATAGAGATATCAGGATCGTTTGTGGTAATCGATACCTCAGGTTTAGGTTGTGTCACCGTAATTTGAGCCGGTTTTTGATTGATGGTAACTATTGCAGGTTTCTGAACCACAGAAACCTTATCGCCCTTTCGCTCAGTAGCTTGAGGTTGGCTGTCTGACATATAAGCTTGTAGCTCATCTCTGTCTAATTCGCCGTTTTTGTTCACATCGTACTGTTCGATTACGGCATCATAGTTTGTCTTTTGCTTTTCAACAGAAGCCATCTCTTGAGCAAAAATAGCCGGTGACGTAGTTAGTGCCGTAAGTGCTAGTGCAGTGTTTAATTTATTGAATTTCATGATATATATCCTCTTAAGCTGTAAAAAATTGTCGTCAAATAAGCTGCTAAATTATTCACCGCTTAAAAAGTCTTCAATGGTTTGGCCCTTTTGCTGAATAGAAACAAACTGGCTGTCTGAATATTCAGGCAACTGTTCTACCTTCTTTTCAGAACTCCATACAATTTCATCATTCTCCAAAGATACTTCACTTAATGGCAACACACTTTTGCGAGAACCTACGCCCATTACACCGCCACTTTCTATTACAAGTGCAAGTTCATCACTTCGATTGCTTTTAACGACTTGGTCAATGGAAGCAAGTTCTTCACCGTTAGGTGCCATCACATCTTTGTCTTCTAGCTCTTGAACGGTTAAATGCTTCACATATGCGGCGTCGCTATCTCTTCGAATATCACCATTTTCATCCCGTCTAACGATATTGATATCAGGCTCACTTTTTTCGATGATTATTTCTGGCTCAGCTTGGTTTACGGTCACCTGAGGTTCCGCTGTTTCTACATTAATTTGCGGCTCTGCCTGAACGACTTCAACTTCAGGCTGTTGCTGTTGAATTCTAATTTCAGGATCTTGATATTCTATATCGACCTTCGCTTGACCAACGGCAACATCGACTTCTGGATCTTTTTGATTTACGTCTACAGATGGCGCTGGTTGAGTAACTTCAACATCAGTCTTACCCTTCACAACTTCTATTTCGGAATTTGTAGCCTCGTTATATTCCTGAGCAGATACGTAAAATACGCTACCACCTAGGGTTAACGCAATAACACTGGCGATTACAGTAGGCTTTGAAAAAATTGACTGTCTATTTCGATTGTTCATTAGATTGTTCCTTCTGATGTTAAATTTAACTACCTTTAAAATCTTGTCTACATCGTTAAGACAAATTAGATGAAGCAACCTAGTTAAAGCAACTTGCATACCTAGGGAAATGCAACACCAATTACTTGGCGCTTTTCTTATCTTAAAATCAGGGTTAAGTTATTTTTTTTACAAAGCTTTTTGTAAATATGTGATTTTTTAAATAAGGTTTTTTTTACTTTTTAATAGCGTTGAAGTTTATTTTAATTCTTAACTTTTATTATATTTAATGTGTAAATTATTTGCAGCGAGTTGAAATATAATCACGCTAATTATTATTTTATTTAAAGTGTGATTTTTGGTTTTTCTTGGTTTGTATAAAAGATATTTAGAGTGGCCATGATGTTGTCAAAAAAAGAAGTGGGATAGGGTGATTTTTATAAGCTAGCTATATTGGTTTAAATTTGCGGAATTATTACAGTAAAGAAATGTAAACTTTTCATAAAGGCCATCTTTAATTCATACTCGGTCATATTTTTTCTAGCTTGCTCACTTTCACCTTCTATCGTTAAAACGTTAATACAAAGGCGTTAAACAATAGCTTACAGACTAATTTTCGGAAGTTTTAAAGGCTCTTAGCCGCTCTGGTATTGAATTTGCTGACTAATGAAAGGACAACATTGCATTTTCTTTCACTAGATCTTCTCTCATTGGAATAAGGATTCACCATGCGCAAAATCTGTTTGTTACTTCTCACCTCTGTACTCTCAGTGTTACCTGGGTTAGCGACAGCTCAAACTATCGTTGCAAGCTCTCCTACATCACTTTCTGGTCACTTTTTTGTAAGCGTTATTGCTGGCGTTGTTATTGCAGTGGGGATTCAGTTTCTACTAAGCAATTTAGCCATCGCTTCAGGTATTAGTGCTATTGGAGATGTTCAGGACACCAGCGATAGCAGTAGCGCTAGCGACTCGTCTTATTCAACGAAAAAGGCAGGCCAGAAGCTTTCAGCAGCGTTAGGTATCTTTACTATCGTAACTATGTCGATTTCGCTTTTCATCGCCACTTACCTTGCTATTGAATTAAGTCTAGTAAGTACAGTACTAAATGGCGCAATTCTAGGCGTAGTGGTATGGGCGCTATTTTTTATAACGGCAGTTGTTGTAGATATCAAACTAACCACTGCAGTGTGTGGAAACCTTTTAAGTTTTCTTCGTAAAGGTATAGCCGGAGCCAGTGATACCGTTATCAGTGGATTTGCGAAAAGCGACCAAGCTAAGGCGCAAAGCTTCGCTAAGGAAACCGTGAAAGCTATTCACGAAGAGGTAAGAAGTGAATTTAATACGTCAGATTTTGATAAAAAGGTAAAGCAATACATAGACAGAGCAACACAATCTCAATTCTCAGCTAAAGATTTACGCAAAGAAATGGAAAAGCTGATTAATGAAATTGAAGTGGAAGAAAAGTTAGAGATGAATGACTCTAATACGCTTCGTAAGCTCATTTTAGATATTGCTAGTAATAGACCTTCTTTGGATGAAGACCAAAAGAAAAAAGTTGCTTCAACATACGATGATATTAAAGGTGCTATTAGTAATAACAGTTCTAATCAAGATAGAGCAACCGACGCGTTTGATAAACTTTCACCGGGTGATGAAGAAAAAGGGCGCCAATATCGCGCTAAGTTTTCATCATATTTAGATGAATCTGATCAAGAAGAAATTACCCCTGAGAAACTTCAGGAAGATATGAATGCTATTTTTGATAACCCCAAAAATGCGCAGCGAATCATTTCAAATAGAGCATCTAAATTAGATAGAAATACATTAAAAGCGCTTATTGAAAGCCACCCTAAAATGGACTCATCAAAAACTGAAAAGCTAATAAGCACTTACGACAAAGTAGTGGCTAAATTTCAAAGTAATGAAGATTCATACGAAGAACAGGTTGATAATCTTCCTGCTAAGCGTAGCCAGTTAGAGCAGCGTATTCAAAAGTGGTTTGATAGCTTAGATAGACCCGAACTTGCGTATCGCAATTTGAAATCTGACTTCATGGATATGCTGGACAATCCAACCGATGCGCCAGAAATCGCACTTAGCAGAATGAAGAAGATGGATGAAAGATCGCTTCGCGCATTGTTGACCAACAATGACCGCTTATCGAATGAAGACATTGACGAGTATATTGCCAAGTACAATGAGGCACGCGAAGAGCTGATCACTAAGTTGGAATCGATGAAAGATGAAATCGATAGCCGTGTAACACAAATGAAGGACATGGCATTGCGTGAAACGGAAGCGGTAAGAGCAACTGCAGCATCGGCAGCGTGGTGGTTATTTGCAAGTGCGCTAGTTTCACTTGCATCTGCAACAGTAGCAGGCGCTATTGCAACGAACCTCATCTAATACGTCACTAACCTAGTACGATCAAAAGCGTTTACCGAAAGGTAAACGCTTTTTATTGTGTATTAGGCAATTACTTAGCGCTTTGCATTCTTTAAGTCTACTTAGAGCCTACTTAAAGCCTTATATGGCATTAATACCTTTCACGATATTTTCACCTAATTTCACACAACAAGCCGGTTATGCTGACAAGCGCTGTTTTTCGAACTGTGTAGCGCTGTGCTGTATATGTGCCGAATTAGGTATTATGTCGCGGCTCAAATCATCATTACTCGTATCGAAAGATGTATCGCCAATCGGTAAATTCAGTTCGCCATGTTCAAATAAATAATCTCGTCCTGCATCAACGCCTATTTTATAGTCGTGGCGAAGATCGCTATCCGCACTGCCCAGTAATTTACTGTGTAATTTAGTGCCTGCAAAAATTTGAATAATTTCCACATCCGCTGGTGGATTAGCAATAAACGCTAACTCTTGCTTGTACGCTTGTTCATGCTGAACCAGGTAGTTAATTGTTTTTGGGCAATGTCCCGTTGCGCACACCAGTGATTTTAATTTGTGAAGCCATGCTGATTGAGCTTGAAAATTCACATCGCCAGTACGAATAACCACGATTTTTCTGGCACCCCGTTCGTAAGCTTCACGGACAGGCAAGGGGGCTCCTAAGCCGCCATCTAAATAATAATCTGATTCAGGTTGTGCTTGAGGAAGCGAATTCGCTTTGTTCTCGCTAACCGAAACCGCGTTGTATTCAGTAGTAAGCTTTACGCCTTGTTTGTATAAAAAGGGTAGAGCGCTAGAGGCTTTCAATAGTTCACGCCATTGATTACCACTGCCTTTGGGGCTTAAAAAATAAGGCTTACGATCACGAGAATTTGTGGCGGTAATTAACAACTCTCTATTGCCTAAGCTTTCTTTCGCGGCCTTGAAATCTAAAATGCGGTTCGCTTCTTTCGTTTTCTCAAAATACCAATCCAAATCGACAATATGTTTGCCCATTAAGCCGCGGCCTAATTGGAAGAATCGCTTATGCCGAGACAAGCCACGAATTAAACGTTTCGCATAACCCTTCTGGCGGGCTAAAAAACTGGTTAAGTTTTGTGAGCCCGCAGACGTGCCAATGAACATGTCAAAAGGGTCGTAACCTGCTTCAAGCCAAGCATCTAATACGCCAGCGGTAAAGATCCCTCGCTGCCCACCACCTTCAGCGATAAGCGCAAGTTTAGGGCGCTTGGTGGCATAAAGAGGAAAGGACGTGGGCGCAGCAGAGGAATTCATTTCGTTGACCTGTTTATTAAATCTGTTGAGTTGATTTAAACAAGTATAAAGACAACTTTACTGTGGCGAAAATTGAAAGAATGAATCGGTGTGATAGGAAAAAACTGAAGTTCAACCTATGGTGCATTAAATGCCCCGGCGTAAGCCGTTATAAGGGGGGAAGTGCAGCAGGCCTGCCTAAGCGCCTGAATACGGGTTAGCGGAGCCAATCGATTAAAATTAGGGGATCTTAGAATTTTTACTAGTGAACTAAAATTCACTTAACAATGTAGAAATCTTAATGTTTATAGAATCTACGAAGTGAAAGGGAATACCTATGAATTACATGTCTAAACTATTAGTTGGCGCTACTGCTGCTCTGGTTGTTACTACAGGTACGGTTCAAGCTGAAGCTGTTTCTTCTCAGAACGTTATGCAGGCACAAGCTCACGCTTTCAATAAACAACAACTCATCGACATGGTCAGCCGCGCCGATGTGCAGGAAAAATTGGTAAGTCTAGGTGTCTCACAAAACGATGCTATTTCTCGTATAAACGGTATGACGAATAGCGAAATTTCACAGCTCAATAGCCAATTAAACGACGCACCTGCTGGCGGTGTAGTTGGAGCGGTGTTAACCGTACTCGCTATTATTGCCATATTAGATTTAGTGGGAGTCACAGATGTGTACCCATTCATTCGCCCAATCAATAGCTAAGATGCGCTCAAGTATCTTTATGAAAGCCTGCTTTTTTGCAGGCTTTTTGCTGTTAATGGGGTGCCAAGGTACTCCTCAAGCAGACCGGCTGGCACAGCAGGCTCCAACTGGATTACCCGAAAGTCATCTTATAGAAAGTGTGCCATTCTATGCGCAGGAGCAATATTTTTGTGGCCCCACTACGCTATCAGAAGTATTTGAATATTACGGGCACAGTATTAGTGCGAATGAGATAGCCCCCCAAATATTTATTCCTGATAAAGAAGGAAGCTTACAGCTAGAAATGATTACGGCAACGCGCCAGTATGATTTTTTACCTTATGCCGAACGGGGTACGCTGACTAAATTAATGCAGTTAGTGAGTAGTGATATACCTGTCATTGTATTTCAAAATTTATCTATTCAACTGCTACCCCAATGGCACTACGCGGTAGTGACAGGTTTCGATTTAACCACTCGCACCATGACCTTGCATACGGGCTTAACGCCCAATCACACCATGTCCTTCGAACTATTTGAAAAAACATGGGGAAGAGGAAATTATTGGCTATTAGCGCCAGTTCCTCCAAATAAAATCAGCGATAAGATGAATTCGTTTACTTACATTAGTGCTGCTTACGATATGTTAGAGGTGGGAAAGGACGAGCAAGCTATTGCCTTTTTAGGAACTGCTACAAAGCAGTGGCCCAATCAATGGTTAGCTTATTTTTTGTTGGGGAATTACTATTTAGATGAACAACCAGAGAAAGCGGTGAAATGGTTTGAAGAGGGCTATCAAGTAGGTCAAAGTCAGGCGGCTTATATAAACAACTATGCTTACGCCCTTGCTAGTAATGGAAATCTAGCCAAAGCTCAGATACTGATTGAAGAAGCCCTATTGCGGTTTCCTAACGACGATAATGTTAAGAAAACCGCGTTAACTATAAAAGCAGCTGAGTGATCATTGCAAATAGGTAATAGCGACCTTTAACCGGTAAAGATTATAAAGATAAGCATATTTAAAAACATAGGTTTATGACCTCAATCTTCAATGCATAATCGACCCGGCGGCAGGTATTTCTTTGATTTTTGGTGCGCCATCGTGGTTACTCAACTCGCTAGCTTCTTCAACGAGTGCAGTCATCGCGTTAATGATATCAAGAAAGTTGGATAGCTGGTCTTGTGACAAATCATTAGATAGTGTTTCAATTTTACTGATAAGTTGTTTGGTTGGTAGGCGCATAGTGTCAAAATCTCGTTGTTCAGTGCGTATTAGGCACTCTTTTATTCAATACCTGCCTCTGAACTTACAAATAGCTTGCCAACTTTTTTTGACGCTTAACCTAGGCATATTAAATGCGTTATTAAGACTAAAATAAAAAAGCCAGCTAAATAGCAGCTGGCTTTGTCATAATGAATCTTTTCGTTCAAAACTTAGAACGTATACTTCACGCCTACCTTAATTCGCCATGTAGATTGCTCTTCATCAAACGAGTCATAGTTGCTGGTGTCTGTGCCGCCGTATGCCTCAGAATAAACATATTGGCCCGCATCGTTGATGTCGTAATCAAACAGTATTTGCTGCGGATACGTCATTTCATACACGTTACCCCAGTCACTGTTTAACAGGTTCGCAAAGTTATCGATATTCAAATAAATACGACCTTTGTGGCCTTCAACAAACCCTGGAATTTCTTGCGAAATAGCTAAATCTACTGTGGTGATCCAAGGTTGAGTAGACGAGTACTTTCCAACGTATCCGCCAGCGGCACCCGCTACACCTGCTTGCTCAGCAATCGCCATAATTTCGTCGTAGCTAAGGCCATTGTCGAAATCAACGGCAGCATCGTTGGCGCCTGATGGAATATAAGGAAGATACACATCTGAATCATCAAACGCAGTTTGATCGCCCAAACCGCCGCTTTGATATGAACCTAGTACCCAAGAGAAAGGCTGACCAGAGCGACGTTCAAAGAATAGATTGAAGTTGGTGCTATAACCCTCAAAATACTCGTGAGTGTAACCAAGGTTCACTAAAAAACGGTGTTTGGTTTCATAGTACGCGGTGCCCACGGTAGGGTCGTTACGATTAACCGTAACTTCATACTGATAGTTAGATTCTGCCGTTGAGCTTGTACCTGGGTTAACCTCAGTAATATCTTGGTGGGTATAGGATGTATTTAAGCTTATACCGTTATCCCATTGTTTAGCTAACGCAGTGGTAAACAGGATGCTACGACCGCCGTCATCCGAGTTGGTTAATTGGATATCATAGTTGTCTTCATATTCAGTACCATCGTAAACATTGTCCCAGATAATACGGCCATCTGGGGTACTGTTACCATTATCGATACGCGATAAGTCCTCCCAGTAAGCCGCATTTTGACGGTCAACGTAGGTTAACTCCGTCGTCCACGCGAAGTTGTCGCCCAAGGTAGGTATATCAAAGGTGTAGTCAGCCGCAATTTGATAGCGCCAATCAGAGGGCAGTTCAAAGTCTGGATCGATTGAGTTCGTGCTTCCCGCACCTTGCATTAACGCACTTTGGGCTTCTGTAGGAACTGATGTGAAATCTACCGAGCTTGCATCAAGGCTAGAAAAGGTTACTGAGTCGTTGGTTACACCATCGGTGGTGTAAGCGTTAGATATCCATACCAGTGGCATACCACCGTAGAAGCGGCCAGCACCACCACGAAGGGTTAAGTCGTCGTTGATATCCCAATTAAAGCTTACGCGAGGAAGGAAAATATCGAAGCCATCGAGGTTTTCAGTATTCGCAAAGCCATAGGTGCTAGCGAAGTTGCTGTTTAGTTGTGGTGAGTCTTCAACAGTAAGGTACTCGTAGCGAAGGCCTGCGGTTACCGTAAAGTCGTCAAACACTTCATAAGTAGCATCACCGTAAAGTGAGTAAACCGTACTTTCAACGTTATAGGCAAGGTCTTGAACATCATTTGTATACGCGTTGGCATATTCGAAATAAGAAATTTCCTGATTGGCGAATGCATCAGTATCATCAAAATACCAGGTGCCTAAAGAATCACGACCATACAGGTTGTAGTTCCACGTGTTTTCTATTTCAGTACCAAACTTATATTCGATATCGCCAGCTAGGTAAGTAGCATGCAATGCAAAGTTCCACACTTCGTTTTCAAGCACATTTGCATGGCGGTTTTCATCTACGCCTGCTACTACGGTATAGCCACTCTCTGTACCCGTGGCAGTATCAATGTTGATTTCACCCCAATCAGAAGCCGTGACAGAGGCTTGTTCAAACTCTTTATATGAAAGGCTAACTTCTGTTTGAAGGTTATTTGTCCAGTCAGAATAGACATGGGCAGTGTAGTAAGTATTTTTTTGCGCCAACGTCCAGGTATTCGAAGTTAATAAAATAGTATCTGAATCTTCGTTGTAGTTTTGTGCCGCGGTATTTTCCTGATAGCTGTAGGTGAAATCGGCGCGGTGGTCGTTGTTGATGTTCCAGTCTAATTTAATCAGGTATTTTTCATCTTCGTCTGCATCAGGCGCGCCCGCGATTGAATCTTCAAGGCCGTAGGTATCGCTAAGGGCAGTAATCACCTCTTGTGCTGCGGTAACTAACTCCGAAGGGTAGGCTGAAGAATTAAAGCCAGTATCGATTTCTTCTTCCCATTTTTCATAAGAGCCAAAAAAGAAAAGCTTATCTTCAATTAACGGGCCGCCTAACGTAAAGCCGTATGACGATTCTTCGTTATCTACATCGTATTCTGTGTCGTAGAGTTTGGTGTCTTTCGCAGTACCAGAGAAAGGGACTTCTTCATAAAACGCGGTACCGTGAAATTCATTGGTACCCGATTTAGTCACCACGTTCACGTTACCGCCGCCAAACTTACCCGCACGGGCAGTGAAGGGGGTAAATTCAACGGAAACTTGACTAATGGCATCAAGAGATACGGGCGGGCGAGACGTTGGATAGCCATTACCTTGTAGGCCGAAGGTGTCGTTAACGCCTACGCCATCAACAGTAAAGGTATTATATTTAGGGTTAGAGCCGGCAATACTTAATTCTTCACCATCGGCACTTACCACCGCTAACGGATTTGAACGAACAATATCTTTTATATCTCGGTTAAAGGTAGGCATATTTTCAATAGCCGACTCACCAAATACTGAATTTGAACCGTTGTTTGAGAAAAAGTCGCGGCTACCGGTTACCGTTACACGCTCTATATCAGAAGTAGTTTCAAGGGCAGTATCAAGTTCGAATGTGTCATTCAGTTCTAGATATATATCTTCGATAACACGGCTTTGGAACTTTTGTGACTCTACGATAATCATATAAGGGCCACCAACACGTAAACCCCGTGCTGAGAATGCGCCTTCTTCATTTACAGTGATCTCTTTTACCGTTCCTGAAGGTTGATGAATAATAGTAATTGAACTGCCTGCTGCGGGATTACCTTGAGGGCCTAGTATTGTGCCGCGCATAGCTGATGATTGACCAGTGGCTGCAACGGCTGTTGTTGCAACGCCAATAGACAAAGCCACAGCCATCGCAATGCGATTGAACTGAGTTTTATGGTTCATGAATTTCCCGTTCTAAGTAAAGTTTGGTTTAAGTGCTCAGCTAGCCACGCATGCTTATTTGGGCATGTCGTATTACTGTTGCCTGATGTAGCGCAATTGTTGGCTATTTTTATTTCATCTTTATTTCATTTGTGTAAATCTGAACTTACATAACTATATGAAATAAAACATTATTTGAGCTTTTGTGAGGATGATAAGGCAAGGGCTTTTACGTGTTTTTACACGTTTTACGTGTGCTTACGTAAATGTAGCCTGTAGATGTGTATTTGAAAGAGGTTAGCAATAGAGACAAGGGGACTGTTTAAAATAGTAGCGCAGCGGCGCGCGCAAGTGAGCGCAAGTGACGCAAGTGAATAGTATCGTAGGAGTAAGATATTCTTGGGAAGAATTTTAATACAGATAAGAAATTCAAAGAAGAAATGGTGGCCCCACCCTGACTTGAACAGGGGACCTGCCGATTATGAGGCCCCGTTGGCTAGCTTGTAATCCCTTTATAAGTGCCCATTTTAACGTGGTCATGACCAGCAACTTACCGATATTGTTACCACCTATGAATTGTATGGTGTAACTCAAATTGATTCTTACCAGTTCTGAACTAAACTTTATTGTGGTAGTATAAAGTAGGATTATATCCTTACGAGATTTCTTTCATTGGAGGTAAATTATGGCAATGGTAAAGAAAAGTATCACAGTAACTGATCAACAAGAACAATGGATGCAAGCTCAACTTGCAACTGGAGACTATGCTAGTGACAGCGAGTTATTACGAGATTTGATCAGAAAAGAGCAAATGCGTACAAGCGAAGTTGAAATTATAAGGCAAGAACTGATCAAAGCAGAGCAAAGCGGTTTTAGCTCTCGTTCTCCTGAAGATATTGTTAATGCAGTGATTGCTCGAAAACAAACTAATGGCGAAGTATAGATTAAGCTCTGCTGCCGATCAGGATTTCGAGCAGCTTTTTGAATATGGCATTGATAACTTTGGGTTAGCTCAGGCCAAATCATACGTTGATGGGTTGATTATTCAGTTTCAAAGCATAGCGGAAAACCCGTTGCATTATCAGGCTGTTGCTCATATTCGCAAGGGATATAGACGAAGTGTGTATGGGAAACATGCTATTTACTATGTCGTTTCTAATGACTACGTTGATATCATGCGAATATTAAGAGCTGAAAATCTTAAAACTGCTTTTGAGTTATAAATGTGTCCAGTTCGTTATCAGATAGACTCTTAGAAATTGATAATCAGCTTCAGCGACTCGCTGAAGAAAAAGAGTCGTTGTTAAATGAACGTAATAGTATTCTTGCACAACAAGAAGTCGAGCTAGCCAAACACTTTAACCAACACGTTTCACCTGAAGCTAAAGTCGATTTATTCATTTCTTATTTTAAAGGTCGAAATGACGTTTATCCGTTTCGTTGGGAATCGCAAAATGGTCGAAGTGGTTATTCGCCAGCGTGTTGGAATGAATGGAAACCTAAAGTTTGTAATAAACCACGGATTAGTTGCACAGAATGCTCAAATAAACAATTCAAGCATTATGATGGTCAAGCGATATTTGATCACCTAAAAGGGAATCAAACGATTGGTATTTACCCACTTCTAGAGAATAATACAACCCACATTCTTGCTGCTGATTTTGATAAAGACGATTGGATTCACTCCGTTAAAGCTTTTTCTGAAGCCTGTGATTTTTATAAAGTACCTCACATTATCGAACGCTCTAGAAGCGGCAATGGTGGACATGTATGGATCTTCTTTTCGCAAGCTATTGAAGCAGCCAAAGCTAGAAAGTTGGGTAATGGGCTATTAACGAAAGCGATGGAAATGTACCCTGCGCTCTCATTTACTTGCTTTGATCGTTTGTTTCCGAATCAAGATGTTATGCCAGAAGGTGGCTTTGGTAACTTGATAGCATTACCTCTTCAACTAGAGCCAAGAAAACTTGGCAATAGTGTATTCATAAATTCCTCAGGGATAGCTTATAAAGACCAGTGGGCTAAGCTCGCTTCAATTCAAAAAATTAATAGTACGACACTTGATAGCTTGCTGGATGAAATAACGTTAATTGATGAAAAAGCTAATAATGACTTGGCAGACACACCTTGGAAGAAACTCTCTTCTATTGATAATGATGTGATTGCCAATTGCCCAGAAGAAATAACCTTAGTTATTGCAGATCAGATTTATATTCCTATAGATAAACTTCCCGGCAAATTAACATCAAGACTTAAACAGTTAGCAGTATTTTCTAATTCTGAGTTTTATAAACGGCAAGGCCTTCGCTTATCTACTATTGGCATTCCAAGATATATTTGCGCCGCTCATGTTGAAGGTACATTTTTAATTTTACCCAGAGGGTGTTTATCATCTGTAGAAGCTCAATTAACTGAACAAAAAATTGAAATCATTTTCGATGATAAGCGGTTTTCAGGTGACAACCTTGCCAAAGTTAAGTTTACTGGAAAGCTGAAAAGTCAGCAGAATAAGGCGGTTAATGCGTTATTAGAATCATCGGTTGGCATACTGGAAGCTTCTACTGGCTTTGGTAAAACTGTCACGGCACTAGCATTGGTTGCTAAACGTAAAGTAAACACATTGATATTAGTTCACAGTCGGCAACTGGCTGAACAGTGGTTAGAACGTATTAATGTTTTTCTAAAAGATACTGAAGTTGGTTCATTACTTGGTGGTAAGGAAAAGCTGTCGTATCAGGTTGATGTAGCCACATATCAAAGTTTAGTTAGTCGAAACGGCATGGATATAAAGCCATACATTGAAAAATATGGGCAAATTATTGTTGATGAATGCCACCATTTACCAGCATCAAACTATGAAAGCTTGATCAAGTCCAGTCACGCAAAATTCATTCATGGATTCACTGCAACACCAAAACGCCAAGATGGCTTAGAAAAGCTGATGATGTTTCAACTTGGAGATATTGTTTATAAAGGCGTTAAATCAGGTTCAATGCTTAATCAGCAAGTGATAGCACATGAAACAGATACAACGTTTCCTAAGGAGTGGCTAGAGCCTGATACTAAGCCTCATATTTCACAAATTTATAAGCACCTAGTAAACAGTGATTGCAGAAACCAAAAGATCGTCGACGATATTCTCAGTTGTATTGATGATAAACGTGCTGTAATGGTGTTAACCGAAAGAAAAGAGCACATCGAGCTTTTGTCAGCTTTACTAACGAAGAAAGAGCTAATGGTTGTAGAGTTGCATGGTGGAATATCAGCTAAACAGCGGCAAGAGCGTATCGCTATGCTCGAAGAAAATGTAGATCTAAGTAACGATAAACAGGTAATTCTTGCAACGGGTAAGTATGTTGGCGAAGGGTTTGATTTACCATACTTGGATACGTTGTTCATCACCTTACCGATAGCATGGAAGGGTATATTAGCTCAATATGCCGGACGAATAGGACGAGAGTGGAGTAACAAAAATTCAGTTCAGGTTTATGATTACCTCGATACCTTCCCAACACTGAAGCGAATGTTTTCAAAACGTGAAAAGGGATACAAAGCATTGGGTTATGAAATCACATACCGTTAAGGTTGATACTGAAATACTCGAGTAACTTTTTGTATCGTATGCCCAATTTAAAGACGATTAAAAGTCGATAAGGTAAATACTTAAGTATTGATATTCCAGACTTTTGTCGTTAGCTATAAAATGTCGTCAGGCTTTTGGTTTAATAAGAATCGAAGAAAACTTTTTTCTTTGATTTCACAATTTTGGTAGATTGTTAGAATCGTCATGTAATCTTCAATTTTTTTAATGCTTAAGTATTTTAGGTTTTTATTTCTGTGAGTAGCTATAAGCTTAATAGCATGTTCTGCCACAGTATTATTCCAATGAATGTCATTGTGATTAGTAAACTCAAACAATTCATGCCAATACTTTAACAACCTGCTCTGCAGTTTTTTTGTATCAATATTATGGCAGTCTGTTGCAACAATAGTTTTGTGACATAAATGTATTTCTGGCTTAAATCTCTTTAAATACCGTTTGCGAGATTTAGATCTTTCTTCGATATCTCTTACTATTCCAGCTAGTAATTCCGTGAAGTTGCTTGTAATAACCTTTAATGCGGTATCATCAGGGTATCGTAACAATAGGTGGTTCATATCTCTGATCAGATGGATCAGGCAGCGTTGCTTTTTACAATTAAGTCGGTCATACCCCGAATAAAAGTCACTGACAATAACACCTTTAAAGTCCTTGAGTAACTCGAGTAAAAAATCAGAACTTCTGTTTTCCCTATACAAAGTAACAACGTCAACTCCGTTGGAAAGTACCCAACCGTAAATAGTGCCTTCTTCGAGTTTGAATGGCGTTTCGTCTATATAAATTACGTTGGATTCTATGATCTTAGTTAACAGCTTTTTGTATACAGGGCTGAAAAATTTAGCTATATCTTCTTTGTAACCAAAGATCGATGCTCCACTCAGGTTTAAAGAGAACAATTCGCTTAAGTTTTTCTTGATTTGAGCCAGACTTAGTCTGTTGAACATGTACTGGTAAACTATATACGCTTTAACATTAAAGCCGATATGCTGCTTTTGTGTTGGATATGCCGGATCTTGAAATACTGAACCACAAATACACCTGAACTTATTGGTTTTGTATAGGACTACCCAACGCTTGGCACTATTTGCTGTAAATTTTATATCTGTAATTTTTTTGCTTAATTCCCCAATAACCTTTGATTTATTTAGAGAGGCTTTGCAGCTTGGACAGCATTTAGGCGATAGTTCTATTATTTTATTCGGTTTATAGGGCTGTAATTGGTATCCGACTCAGGGCAACCGCATGAGTGCTCACTAATTAATCATGCCACTAAAACCCGCAGTTAGCACAGCTTCCAGATAGCTGGCTTTCATCCAAGCCCGTTTTTGCTTGGCGGGTATGCTGCCTTTTGATGACT